>Ga0256840_1000812_pt1 | contig 31096 bp, 26 predicted proteins | sample 355202metaG_FD_185969 | JGI IMG/M metagenome (GOLD analysis project Ga0256840, IMG submission 185969) | Hydrothermal vent microbial communities from Mid Atlantic Ridge, Atlantic Ocean - 355-202 | ecosystem: Environmental > Aquatic > Marine > Hydrothermal vents | place: Atlantic Ocean: Mid... | reverse complement strand
CCTATTTTATTAAAAAACAGTGAAGATAAGGCCGAAGTTTTTGGAGTGCTGACGGCAGACATTCCCAGGATAGAATTAAAAGCTTTGCAGGAACACAGAGATTTTTTAGAGGTCTTGGCCATAATCATTGCCCGACACGCCTCTTATTTGCAAGACGAACTTTCTCAGCGCCACTTGATCTCTGACCTTAGGTTAGAAGGTGAATTGTTTAAGGCGGAAAAAATCGTCTATGCCTCCAAGGCTATGTCCAAGATCATTACCCAAATTGCCCAGGTCGCTCCGTCTAAGGCTACGGTCTTGTTGCGAGGCGAATCTGGCACGGGCAAGGAGCTTATTGCTGAGGCCATTCACCGAATGAGTAAGGTCAAAGACGGTCCTTTGGTCAAATTGAACTGCGCAGCCCTACCAGCTGAGCTGATCGAAAGCGAGCTTTTTGGTCACGAAAAAGGCGCTTTTACCGGGGCCATGCAGACCAAAAAAGGTAAATTTGAATTGGCCCACAAGGGAACCTTGTTTTTGGACGAAATAGCTGAATTAAGTCCAGCCGCTCAGGCCAAATTGCTTAGAGCCATTCAAGAAGGAGAGATCCAAAGAGTCGGCAGTGAAAAAGTGATCAAAGTAGATGTGCGGATCATTTGTGCTACCCATCAGCCCTTGGAACAACTCATTGCTGAAAAAAAATTTCGAGAGGACTTGTACTTTAGGATCAACGTCTTTCCTATTTATTTGCCGGCCTTACGCGAAAGGCGAGACGATATTTTGCCTTTGGCTGAATACTTTTTGGAATATTATGCCAAGGAATACAACCGCAAAATTAAACGTATTTCTTCTCCAGCCATAGACCTTTTGATGCAGTACGATTGGCCTGGCAACGTTAGAGAGCTCAAAAACTGTATTGAACGGGCAGTGCTGCTCTGTAATGAAGAAGTAATTCGCACCTATCACTTGCCCCCTACCTTGCAAACCGCAGAAAGTACGGCTACAGACGTGGAGATTTCTTTTTCTGAAGCAGTAGCCAAGTTTGAACAGGAAATTTTAATTGACGCCCTGAAAAAAGCCAAAGGTAATATGCTCCAAGTGGCCCGAGATCTAAAAACAAGTTATCGCATTATCAATTATAAGATAAAAAAATACAAGATAAATCCCAAAAAATACGTGCGTTAGATTTTGGTAAAAATTTAAGCTTCAAAAATAAAGACGTAACTACAAAAAATAAAAGTTTGCTTTTTTTCTCGATGAGATTAGTTTGTAACCTGCTTAAATAACTGAACGTTTATTTTGTGATTGTAAGACGAATAAGTGAAAACAAAATTTTTACGGGCGCGTCAATAAAGGTTTAATTTTTTAAGATACCCCTGTAAAAAGTATTTTTGGGAGAAATTGACAAAGTTTAACGTATAAAAATCCAAATAATTTTAGCTTATTACAAGTAAACGGTTTTGTCAAAAAAACACGGTTTTTGACTTTTTGCAGTTATGTTAGGTAGGGTTTGCAAGGGTTTCCTATCCGGGGAATAACAGGAGTGCTTTAAAGCTGGTCTTATGTCTTTGTTTAAAAAAATTTTGATCGTTTTTAAACACAAGGATTCTTTGGCCCAAAGACTTGGGCAAGAGATTAGTTTGTTTTGTCAAGACCGAGATATAGAAACCAGGATTGTGCAAAATGACCTTCAGACTAAACAAATAAAGGTTGAACCCAACTTGGATCTGGTTATTGTAGTAGGTGGAGACGGGACCTTGCTCAGTGTGGCCCGCAAGATTAAAGGAGTGCCTTTTTTGGGGATAAATTCTGGCCGCTTGGGATTTTGGACCGAGCTCAATCCTGAAAATTGGTCAAAAGGTCTTGACCAAATTTTAGACGGTCAGTTTAAATTAAGCCCCCGTTTAAAACTTGCCTATTCTATACCTGAGCTTGCTGAACAAGGCGAAGCCATAAACGATCTGGTTTTGCACCGCACAGGACTTGCCCGTTTGTTGGAGTTAGAAGTAGAGGTTGGGGCGAAAAAAAGTTTCGTAGTTAGGGCTGATGGGGTAATTCTTTTTACGCCAACTGGTTCTACTGCCTATAATCTTTCTGCCCACGGCGCCATTTGTTATCCTGAACTTAGGGTGTTTGGAATAAACTTTATCTGTCCTTTTCTTTCTTTAGCTCCCAAATTGCTTTTTCCAGAATCAACGAAGTTGCGGGTGATTTTACATTCGGATCAAATAGATGCCATGCTGACCGTAGATGGACAAAAGGGGATCGTTTTGAGAAAAGAAGTAAAAATAGATATTATGTCCAGTTCAAGTGATTTTATTCTAGTCCAAAAACAAGATTTTAATTTTATTGATAAACTGCAAGAAAAAAAGATTTTGGAATAAACAAGTGTTTAATATAACTTCAGTAACTGATCTCTATTATGGCCGTAAACCAGAATTAGACGCTTGGATTTTGAACTTAATGACCGAAAACAACATTGAACACTTGGCCAATCCTGAAGATAATGCCTCACCAGAACAATTGCGTTTTATGGTTGATCTAGAAGAGGATCAGGTATTTGTCCCTTGCACGGATTGGTTGTTGTTAAATTTGCTTAAATCTCATTCTAGTCAAGAGTTAAAAAGGCAATACGTAGAGACTTGGAAGCAACTGGTTTTGCTCTTAAAAAGTATGCGCCTAGACGAGTATGCAAGCAAAAAGATTATTTGTCTTTGGCGTTATAAGTTTAAACTTGCCTATAACAATCTTATTCTTATTCCCTCACGTTTGAGTAAAAGATTACTAACTATTTTGCTTTCTCAGTGCGTTATTCACGACCCTTATGCCCTTAGGAAACAAGAACTTAATCAACGCTCAGATAAGTTTATTGGCTCTAATTACTTTCAAAGATTGATCAACGTTTGTCCGGTCCAACAATTTGAATGTACAGAGCTATCTAAATTGCGCTGGGAACTGGACCTAATTGAGCTTGGTCGTTTGTTTTACCTTTCCCAATCAAAACTTTGGCAAGAAGATTTTTCTGATAATTTGGACGCAAAGATGTTTTCGCCTGAATATGGGGAGCAGTTTAAAATTGCCAAAACCAATTTGAGTCACTTGCTTCAGGACAATAAACAGCTAAAAATTTTGTACCTGCCTGAAAGTGCTGGTGGCATTATTTTTGACCTATTGATCATTAAAGTTTTGCTGCGGTTGGGACACAAAGTTATTTTGGCCTTAAAAAAAGGTTTTTACTTTGATTATCCCACGGTTTTGGACCTACAAGAAGATAAGGTGCTTAAAAAATACTTACAAGCAGCTTATTTTATTGCTAACAACAGGATCTCGAAAAAAGAATTTTTACACAAACTTAGGGAAAACGATCTCGTAGTGATTTCTGATGGGACCAGAGAACGTTTAAATCTTTGCCGAAGCAGTGTTACCTTTGCCCGGGCTTGGAAGGAAAGCGACTTGATCATTGCCAAGGGATACGAAAATTACAGAAGGCTTATTTTAACTTCGCACTTGTTTACTCGCGATATTTTGGTCTGTTATAATAATCTAAAAGGAGAAGTTTGTTTTGATTTTAAGCCCAAGAGTCCTCGGGTGCGCAAGATTACCGAACAAGAGATCATAGCCAAGGCCGAACAAATCAAGGCTATGCTGCGCAAGGCCAAGGCTGAAGGGCAAAGGGTAATGTTTTATAGCGCTATAGTAGGAAGTATCCCAGGACAAACCAAAACCGCTATTAAAATTTTAAACACCTTTGTCAATTATTTGCGTTCCAAATTGGAAAAAGTCTTTATTATTAACCCAGCTGAACACTTTGAACCAGGTATGGATGGAGATGACTTAATGTACATGTGGGAAATGGTTCAGCGAAGTGGTTTGATTGACATCTGGCGTTTTCAAACCGTAGAAGACATTGAAAAAAGTTTTGAACTGATGGGAGAAAAGGTCCCTCCCATCTGGATAGGCAAGGACGCTACTTTTTCTACGGGGTGTACCAAGGAGATGCAAATTGCCTTGGAAGAGCAAAAAAAATATCCAGAAATGCAAATCATTGGTCCTGCTCCAGAAAAATTTTTTCGACGCAAAGATTACGGCATAGGCAAGTACTTTGACGCCAGTTTGATCAAACTGGTAAACAGTTAAAATTTGATGGTTTTGCCCTGGCCTAAGAAGAAAATGAACCAACTTAAAATAAAGGATTTAACTGCCAAAAGTGAAAAGCCGTGTTGTTGAAAAAAGAGCCGAATCACAATTTAACAACATATTGAAATTATTTAATGTTTTTGTCTAAGCGTTAAAAAGAAATTTGTGCGAGAACGTTTTAAGACATAACTGTAAAAAGTCAAAGATTGCGTTTTCTAAGCAAACGTTTATTGACAACCTCGTGAAGTTATTGGTTTTTTGTTCTTAAAACTTTGTCCATTTTCATCAAAAAGGATTTTTGCATCTTTTCAAGGGATTTTGTTTTAGCTGGACCAAAAAGATATGTTTAAATTTATTAAGTGGATAGGAATATTTTTTCTCTTGGCTGGCCTTGGGTTTGGGCTTTTTTGGACGTATAAAAAAGCCAAACAACCTGTTCAGTTAAGTTTAAAGGAAAAACAGCAGTTTTTTTTGGGCTTGGCTCAAAGAATTTTGGTTTCTCCCCAAGACGTAGCCTCTGGCCTGGAATCCCAGCTTGCTTATTTAAAACGTAAGCCGCCTGAAAAAGTGGTTTTAACTTTGCCCAAGACCAAAGTCTGCTATCAAGATCTGGCAGATACTGTTCTTAGCCTAAAATTAAATTTACACTTGCTGGTAAATGACCCCCAAAGCCTGGCTGAGATCTTTGACGTCTATCGCTTGAGTGCAAAGGTTTTATTAACGGGCTATTATGAACCCTGGTTGGAGGCAAGTAAAACCAGAGATAACGAATATAAGTACCCTGTGTATAAAAAGCCTCCTGATTTAAAGGTAGCTTTTTTGGAAAGGTTTCATCCCAGATTTAAAGGAATGAAGCTTTATTATCGCATTGCTGGAGACAAAATTGTTCCTTATTACTCAAGAAAACAAATTGATCTAGGCGCCTTGGCGCATAAAGGATTAGAACTGGCATGGGTTAAGGACAAAATCAAACTGTTTTTCTTACACGTTCAGGGTTCAGGCCGTTTAGTCTTTAGGGACGGCACGGTCAAACACGTGCTCTATGCAGGCAAAAATGGTCTAAGGTACGTTTCCTTGGGCAAGGTTTTGGTTAAAAGGGGATTTTTATCCAAGGATCAAGTTACTATGCAATCCATTTATAACTTTTTATTTACCCATCCCAAGCTCACGGATCAGTTGTTGTGGACCAATCCAAGTTATGTTTTTTTTCGACTGGCAGACCAAGGCCCTTTTGGCTGTACTGGACAGGTGCTTACTCCTTGGCTTAGCGTGGCCAGTGATAATAAGTTTGTTCCTTGGGGAAGCGTACTAGTCGGAGAGGGGAATTTACCCCTTGGAAGTGGAGATAAGGAGTTTACTTCTTTGTGGCTGGTGCAGGACACAGGCGGAGCTATAAAAGGCGAGCATCTGGATCTTTTTTGTGGTTCTGGAAAACTTGCAGAAGAAGTAGCAGGCAAACTCAAAAATCAAGTTAAAGTCTATTTATTGCTGAGGAAAAATGAATAAAACAACGTTTGTTAAGACCTTAATTCAGTGCATTGACAACCAAAGGCAAGAGGTAATTGCTTGGCACTCTGGAGAACCAGAGCTTTCTAGCTTACCTCAGCAAAACCTTTTCTTACCCGAAATAGTTCGCCAAGAACATCTTTGCAATTTTAAACTGTGGCACGTCGAAGACAAGGCCAGGCGAAAAGACGTTTCTGATCACGTTATTGCAGAATGCAAGCGGACCATTGATCGTTTAAATCAAAAACGCAATGACTGGATCGAACAAATAGATACGTGGATAGTCCGTCATATTGCTCCAATTTTGCCCCCAAAAGCCAAAAGATACCATACTGAAACCATTGGCTCCATTTTGGATCGCTTATCTATTTTAAGTTTAAAAATCTATCACATGCAAGAACAAACCCAAAGAACCGACGTAAACGACCAACACGTTCAAAAGTGCGCTCACAAATTGGCTATTTTAGAAGAACAACATCAAGATCTTAAACAAGGACTCTTGGAGCTGGTGGATGAATACTTTCAAGGCATAAAAAAACCAAAGGTCTATTTTCAATTTAAGATGTACAACGATCCTAGTTTGAATCCTGAATTGTATAAGAGGGAGAAATAACAAAAATGGTTTGAAGGCATTAGACGACGTAATTGCAAAAAGCTAAAAATTGCATTTTCTGGTAAAACAGTCTGTTGACAATATCCTGGCTTAACCTTGATTGATATCTCTATGAAAAGAGTTTTGGCCGACGCGTCTTAGATACAGACCATAGGTGATAACATATTAGTTTTGAAATAAACTTGTCTTTAATATTATTCTTGACAAGTGTTGTAGCTGTAGGTATGAATAAAAATTCAGCTTGTGGGCCTATAGCTCAGTTGGCAGAGCTCCCGGCTCATAACCGGATGGTCCCAGGTTCAAATCCTGGTAGGCCCACCATTTTTAAGGGAGGCATAAGTTGTTACTGGGGAAATATGTTGTTTTTAGTTGGTTAAGTAGACCCAAAAGGGTGGCCTTGCTCGTAGAGTAAGCCACCCTTTTCTTTTTGGAATGGAATATAAATCCTTTCTTCAGTTGATAGAAGCCATTGCTCCTTTGGATCAACAGGCAAGTTGGGATCGTTCAGGTCTTTTAGTCAGCAGCACTAAAAACGATATTTCTAAAGTTGGTCTTGCCTTGGAGCCTTCCTTATCTACTGTTATCCAGGCAATTGATTTGGGTTGTGATTTGCTTTTAACCCATCATCCTCTTGGGTTGACTCCAAGATTTCCTGCTCAAAAAGATAATTACTTTTATGTCCTGCAAAAGTTGTTGCAGGCAGATATGTTTTTGTATTCCGCCCACACTTCTTTGGACGTCAATGTCAAGGGGCCTGTGGGCTGGTTTGCCCGGGAATTGGAGTTAAATCATGTGCAGATCATTGAAGAAGTAAGTCCAGGTTTTGGTTTTGGCCTGATAGGTGATTTGAGCGAGCTGTGTACAGGAAAGAGTTTTATTGCCCGGCTTAAAACTATTTTGAATTTGGACCTCTTGCGATGTGTGGGCAGGATCCCTGCTAATATTCAACGGGTGGGATATTGTCCTGGGTCAGGCGGTGAACTGACTAAACAGGCCTTTGCTTTGGGAGCGGACGTTTTTATAACTGGAGACGTAAAATATCATCAAGCAGTTGAGGTAGAAACTTTGGGCCTAATCGTTGACGTAGGACATTTTGTTTTGGAAGAAAAAATGATGTTTGATTTTTATCAGCTATTGACTCAACAGGTAAAAACAATTGAGTTTGTATTTATTCAGGGCAAAGAACCCTTTTTTTATTTATAAAAATTTTGTTTGGAGGTAAATTATATGTTTTTAGAGCAGTTAAAACAACTTATTGAATTGCAGGATATTGACAACAAGTTGCTTGATTATAAACAAAGACTAGAAGAAATTCCCAAAATGCTAAATATTTTACAAAATGATGTTCAAGAGCTTTTGAGTAAAAAGGAAGAACTAGCTGAAAAAATAGATATAATTGAAAAAAATAAAAAAAATTTAGAGCTAGAGATAGAAGAAAATGCCTCTAAAATAAAAAAAGTTAAAAATAAACTGATGATGGTTTCTAATTCTCGTGAATATCAGGCTATGATGAAAGAACTGGATAATTTTGAGCGCATCAATAGAAATAGAGAGGAAGATCTAGCCGTGTTATTAGAAGACTTAAATTTGCTTCGCAAAGATTTGGATGAGATCACTGCCCAAATTGAAGAAAAACAGAGCAAAATGGACGAACTCAAAGAAAAATCTCAAAGTGAATTAAAAGAATTGCAGGCCACGATAGATGAATTAAAACAGCGAAGAGAAAATGCCTACAATAGTATCCCAAAACCTATTCTGTCTAGGTATAATTTTATCAAGGAGAGATTGAATCAACCAGTAGTCGTGCCGGTCAGAGATGGAATTTGTCTGGGCTGTTGTATTAGCATTACTCCTCAGGTTTACGTAGAACTGCAAAAAGGAGAACAAATTTTAAATTGCCCCAATTGTCAAAGGCTGATTTACTGGGAAGAGTTTTATAATATAAAAAAAGAAAAAGAAGAGTAACGGTTATATGACGCAACTGCAAAAAGGCAAAAAATGTATTTTTGGAGAAAAAACTTCTTTATAACATGTTGAAGTTATTGCTTTTTGCTCTTTAAACTTTATCAGCTTCCGTTAAAAACGTTAAAAAAAGATTTTTTGCAGGAGTATCTTATATAGTACATATAGGTTTCATTTTATTCTCTTATAAGTATAAAATCTTTGCGTAACACGGATAAGAAACGAAAATTTCAAGTTCATTGACTCTTTGTTTAGAACTGTTTATTTAATTAATTTAGACGTAATTGGAGTTGGACAGGCTGCCGCTTCACTGTTGGGCAGTGAAGAGGAAAGTCCGGGCTCCACAGGGCAGGACGCTGGGTAACGCCCAGAGGGAGTGATCCCTGGCTAGTGCCACAGAAACAGACCGCCTTGTTTTGACAAGGTAAGGGTGAAAAGGTGGGGTAAGAGCCCACCAGTCCTGATGGTGACATCAGGAGCTAGGTAAACCCCGTCCGGAGCAAGGCCAAATAGGAAGGCGTTTGAGGCTGGCCCGGCCAAGCCTTCGGGTAGGCCGCTGGAGGCAGGGAGTAATCCTTGTCCTAGAGTAATGGCAGCCACCTGGTGATCCAGGTACAGAACCCGGCTTATGTCCAACTCCAATTTTTATTTTTAAAAAAGATTCAACTGTCAAAGATCAAAAACTGTATAATTAAATTGTTTGCGATTTATTATTTTCTTAAGAGTTTTTGCAGGGCGATCAAAAGAAATTATTTTTTACAATTGGTTGACGCTTTTGCAAGCTAAAGTTTAAGTTAAAGAAACTTTAACTATGTGTTACAAGTAAGCCGCTTTATCAAAAAAAGTAACTTTTGATTTTTTGCATTTGGCTCTTGGCTTGTTTGCGAAAAAGACTTTTTGCAGGCAATGTCTAATTTTTAAGGACTAATGTAATTTGTTACAAAGAAAAAATTTAGAAACGTAAAAATTATTGCAGTTGCATCTTAAATTGAAAAAAGGGTTTTTAAGTGCCTTCAATTGACAATTTATGGGCCATTGTTTTGGCTGCAGGACAGGGGTCGCGTTTAAAACGGGCTGGTATTCAAACTAAAAAACAATTTCTTACCTATCAAGGTCTTCCTTTATTTGCCCATTCTGTGCAGACGTTGGTCAGATTTCCGCTGGTGCAGGGTTTAGTTTTGGTAGTTCCTCAAGAAGATTTTGATTTTTGCCAGAGAGTTTGTTCTCAGTTGGAGGAGCAATTAGACTTGGGCGTTCCCTTGGTTTTAACTATGGGAGGTGAACTTCGCCAAGATTCGGTTTGGAATGGATTGCAGGCACTTCCTAAAGAGTGTTCACACGTTTTGGTTCACGATGCTGCCCGGGTTTTTGTCCGTCCAGGTTTGATCAACGCCCTTGTCCAAAAATATCAACAACTAAAAGATGAAACAGGTATTATCCCTGGACTTGAGGTTAAAGACACCATTAAGCTCGTAGATAAAGAGGGACAGGTTGATAAAACCTTAGAACGGTCCAAGCTACGGGCGGTGCAGACCCCGCAATTATTTGCGCGTCAGGTTTTAGAATTGGCCCATCAACAGGCCAGGGAAAAGGGGTGGATAGGCACAGACGATAGCTCTTTGCTGGAAAAACTTGGATGTCCAGTTTGTCTTGTTCAGGGCGAGGAGCGCAACGTGAAGATTACTACCGTTGAGGACTTAAAGTTATTGCAAAAACCAAAAGTGCGGCGTTACGTTTCTGGATTTGGTTACGACGTGCATCGTTATGGCGGAGATAAACCTTTGATTCTGGGAGGCATTCCTATAACGGATAAGATCAAAGTGGTTGCTCATTCCGATGGAGACGTTTTAATGCATGCCCTGGTGGACGCAATTCTTGGATGTTTGGGGGCAGGCGATATTGGAGAGTTTTTCCCAGATACAGATCCCACCAATGCCAACTTGGCCAGCTCAGTTTTTTTGTTTGAAGTTTTGAGTCTGGCAGAAAAAAAAGGACTGCACATCGAACACGTTGATCTGACTTTGATTTGTGAAGTGCCTAAACTAAGTCCTTTTAAGAAGCAAATTCAAAAGCACCTGGCTCACTTGCTGGGTTTGCCTTTGACTGACGTAGGACTAAAGGCAACTACAGAAGAAGGACTTGGCTTTACTGGAGCCAAACAAGGCATTAAAGCCGTTGCCTTAGTTAGTGCTTATTTTGAGGAGTAATTATGCAGATTTACGATTCTTTTAGTCGGCAAAAACAAAAATTAGTTCCTTTGGAAGATAATTTTTTCAAAATATACGTCTGTGGAATTACTGCCTATGACTATTGTCACATCGGCCATGCTAGAAGTGCGGTTGTTTTTGACGTGCTTATTAGATATTTGCGTTTTTTGGGATACAAGGTTTTGTTTGTGCGCAATTTTACAGACATTGACGACAAGATTATCAAACGCGCCCAGCAAGAAGGGTTAAGTTGTGAACAAATAGCCAGTAAGTACATTCAGGCCTTTTACCAAGACATGGATAAGTTAAACGTTCTTCGTCCCGACGTAGAACCCAAGGCTACAGAGCATATTCCCGAAATGATAGAATTAGTCCAAGTTTTGCTAGATAAAGGTTATGCTTACGTAACTCCTATTGGAGACGTGTATTTTCGGGTTAAAAAGTTTTCTGCTTATGGTAAGCTTTCTGGACGTAACCTTGAAGAATTGCAGGCAGGAGCTAGGATTGCCGTTGGTGAAGAAAAAGAAGATCCTTTGGACTTTGCTCTGTGGAAAAGCGCAAAACCAGGGGAGCCCTTCTGGGATAGTCCTTGGGGTAAAGGTCGTCCTGGTTGGCATTTGGAGTGTTCGGCCATGAGTAAAAAATACCTGGGAATGCCTTTTGATCTGCACGGTGGAGGACAGGATCTTATCTTTCCTCACCATGAAAACGAAAGGGCCCAGAGTGAAGCTGCCTTTGGAACTACCTTTGTCCGTTATTGGATGCACAATGGTTTTGTTCAGGTCAACTCTGAAAAGATGTCCAAATCTTTGGGTAACTTTATAACTATACGAGATATTTTCCAAAACTATTTACCCCAGGTGTTGCGTTTCTTTTTGTTGACCAAACACTATCGCAGTCCTTTGGATTACAATCAGCAGGGACTCAACGAGGCTGAACGTTCTTTAAAAAGGATTTATCAGACGTTAAGTCAGGTTTTAGAGGCTTTAAAGGGTAAAAAGTGGAAAAACATTAACTTGCCAGCAGAGGTAAAAACAGAGTTTGAGCAAAGCAGGACCAATTTCTGGGACAGCTTAGACGATGATCTCAATACTGCCCGGGCCCTGGGTTTTGTCTTTAATGTGATTCGAATTGTCAATTTTATCCTGGCAGATAAAACCTTACGCAAATCTCAAGAAATTCCTCATTTTATGACCGAGGTGCAGGACTTTTTTAAACAGGCTGGAAGTGTTTTGGGTATATTTGAGCAAGATCCTGAAGAATTTTTAACCGAACTTAAAAAGATTCAGTTGAAAAGAAAAGACATTCCAATAGACCGGGTAGAAGAGCTAATCAGTTTACGGGAGCAGGTCAGAAAAGAAAAAGACTTTGCCCGGGCTGATCAATTACGCAGTCAATTGGAGCAGATGGGCATAGAAATTCAAGATACACCCCATGGAACTAGATGGGACGTTAAGTAAACGAGGAGGTAAAAATGTGTTTGGCCGTACCTATGGAAGTAAAACAAATAAATGAGATGGAGGCAGAGGTAGAAATTGGTGGAATCAAAAATAAAGTGAGATTAGACATCATAGATGAACAGCCAAAAATCGGAGATTACGTCATCGTCCACGCTGGTTTTGCTATTCGAAGGTTGGATAAAACAGAGGCCATTGAAACCTTGCGTTTATTTGAACAGGCTACTGGGACTAGGTTGGTATCAGAATAACAAATAAGGTTGTACGTCCTGTAGACTTAAACCTTAAAATATTATTTGAACAAAGCCCAAGACGTTAAAAAATACTCAAGAAAAAGATAGTATTGGCCAAAATTTTATTTGAGCAGCAAAGAGATGGACGTCTAGTTGGTATTTACGAGTATATTTGAAAAGGATAGGAATAAATGCAATGGATTTTTTAGATAGATTTAAGGATAAAGTTACGTGTGCCAAGTTATTGGACCAGTTAGAGCAAAAGCTTAGTTCACCTTTTCGTTTTATGGAGGTTTGTGGAACGCATACTGTTGCTATTTTTCGTTCTGGTTTGCGTTCTTTATTGCCAGACAAACTTATCCATCTTTCAGGTCCTGGTTGCCCTGTTTGCGTTACCCACGAGCGAGAGGTAGCTGGTTTTTTTGAACTGGCCAAAAGAAAACGGGTTATTTTGGTTACCTTTGGAGATTTGTTACGTATTCCTGGGCCTCGCTCTCAAACATTAAAAGATCTTCAAGCCCAGGGGGCAAGAATCAAGGTTGTTTATTCTCCCTTGGATAGTTTAGAAGTAGCCAAAGATAATCCCAGTTCGGAAGTAGTATTTTTGGGGGTGGGGTTTGAAACTACGGCTCCAACCATTGCTGCTAGTTTGCAATTGGCTAAATCCCAAGGGCTAACCAATTTTTCTGTTTTTTGTCTGCATAAATTAGTCCCACCGGCCTTAAAGGTTTTGCTCGAAGATGAACACGTCCAAATAGATGGTTTTTTATTACCAGGTCACGTTTCAGTAATTATTGGCCTACAACCTTATGAATTTTTAAGCTCACGTTATCACTTGCCGGCCGTGGTGGGCGGTTTTGAACCTTTGGACATTGTTCAGGCCTTGCTTACTTTGGTTAGTTTAAATCCCGCCCAAGTGGTCAATTGTTATCCGCGCGCGGTCAAGCCTGAAGGCAATGAGAAGGCCTTAAAAGTTATGCAAGAGGTTTTTGAGGTTGGACCAAGTCTGTGGAGAGGTATAGGATTGATTGCTCAAAGCGGGCTGAAATTACGCGGTGAGTGGGCTGAATTTGATGCTCAGATTAGGTTTGGTTTAACCGAACTGCCTGAAGTAGAAGAAACAAAAGGATGCAGATGCGGCGAGGTCTTGCGAGGAATTTTAAGACCAAATGAATGTCCGCTTTTTGCCAAGGCCTGTAATCCAGAGCATCCCATAGGCCCTTGTATGGTCTCTTCGGAGGGCTCGTGTGCTGCCTATTATAAATATGAATTATAAGGAGTTATCATGGAGAGATTGTTGTTGGATTGTGGGAGCGGAGGTAAAGCCTCACATCGACTTATCCAAGACTTGTTTTTAAAGTATTTGGGTAATTTTTATTTAACTGCCTTAAACGACGCTGCCTTGCTTGAAGAGATAAAAACTCCTTTGGCCATGAGTACAGATACCTACACAGTAGAACCCGTAATCTTTCCAGGTGGTGATATTGGTTCGTTGGCTGTGCACGGCACGGTAAATGACGTGGCTATGCTTGGAGCTAGACCCAGGTTTTTAAGTTGTGCCTTTATTTTGGAAGAAGGGCTAGAGATGTCCCTTTTAGAACCAATAGTTCGTTCTATGGGGGAGGCTGCCAAACGATCAGGGGTGTACATTGTAACTGGCGATACCAAGGTAGTTCCCAAAGGGGTAGTAGATAAAATTTTTATTAACACCACAGGAATAGGTGAAGTTTTGCGCCAACCTGCTCCAGCTGGAAATCGAGCCAGACCAGGAGACGTTATAATCATTAGCGGTAGCCTTGGGGATCACGGTCTGACGATTCTTTCCAAGCAAAAAGGTATAAGTTTTGAAGCAGAGGTGCAAAGCGATTCTGCGCCTTTGAATAAAATAGTAGAAGAGCTGGTGATAAACGTACCCGAGGTGCACGTCTTGCGCGATCCTACCCGGGGAGGGCTTGCTACGACTTTAAACGAAATTGCTCATCAGTCCAGGGTAGAGTGTTATTTGGAAGAAGAACGTTTGCCCATTAAAGAGGCCGTAAAACAAGGGTGTAATTTTTTGGGATTAGATCCTTTATATTTGGCCAATGAAGGCAAGTTTATTTTGATCTTGCCCAAAGTTTATCAAGATAAGGCCTTGGAAATTTTAAAAAAATATCCAGAAAGTCAGGAAAGCGTGGTCATTGGCGAAGTCAGAGACGAACACCCAGGAAAAGTGGTCTTGAAAACAGAATTAGGCGGCAAGCGGCTTTTAGATATGCTAGAAGGTGAACAACTACCCAGGATATGTTAGCTAATATTCTTGAAAAGTCATAATTTTAGAGCAGATTAAATTTAACATTTGGATTTAGCTAAAATAAACAAAGGGAGTAAACTTTATGTTTTGGTCACGTTATTACATACCTACGTTGAAAGAAGATCCTACTGACGCCGAGGTCATCAGCCACAAGCTGTTGATCCGCGCTGGAATGATTAGAAAATTGACTTCAGGTATTTATACTTACTTGCCTTTGGCTTTGCGCAGTTTGCAAAAGATCAGCAATATTATTCGGGAAGAAATGGAGCGTTTTGGGGCCGTAGAAATTTTAATGCCAGGGGTTCAGCCGGCTGAATTGTGGCAGGAGTCAGGCAGGTGGAATGCTTATGGCAAGGAGTTGCTCAGGTTTAAAGACAGACACCAAAGGAATTATTGCCTTGGTCCAACCCACGAAGAAGTAGTAACAGATCTCATTCGAGGTGAGGTTAAGTCCTACCGTCAACTTCCGTTGAACCTATTTCAGATTCAGACCAAGTTTCGGGATGAAATCCGGCCTAGATTTGGTTTGATGCGGGGCAGAGAATTTATCATGAAAGACGGTTATTCTTTTGATAAAGACGATCAAGGAGCCATTCAGAGTTATGAGAAGATGTACGCTGCCTATCAGAGTATTTTTTCCCGGTTGGGATTAGAATTTAGAGCTGTAGAGGCCGATACCGGTCAAATTGGCGGAAGTTATTCGCACGAGTTTATGGTTTTGGCTGAAACTGGTGAAGATACCATTGTGGTCTGTTCCCAGTGTGAATACGCTGCCAATATAGAAAAGGTTGAAGTCAAGCTAAGTAATCCAGAAGAATCAGGAAGTTGTCCGCCGTTGGAAGAAGTAAAAACTCCAGGCAAGCACTCAGTAGAAGAAGTGGCTAGTTTTTTGGGTTGTGCCCCCCAAAAGATAATTAAAACGTTGATTTATAAAGTTGATGATAGATTGGTTGCGGTATTGATTAGAGGGGATAGAGAGTTAAACGAGATCAAATTAAAGAACAAGTTCGACGTTCAAGAAGTAAGCCTTGCCTCTGCTCAAGAAGTAGAACAAGTGACAGGCGCGCCTCTTGGTTTTGCCGGTCCAGTAGGGTTGGGTATAGAAATTTATGCGGATCAGGAATTGCAAAATGGGACCGATTACGTAGTTGGGGCCAACAAGTTGGATGCCCATTTTTTGCACTGTGATTTAAAGAGAGACGTTCAGGTAAAAGACTTTTTGGATTTGCGTAACATTACGGCTGAAGACCCCTGTCCCAAGTGTGGGTCCAGGTTAAGTTTAACCAAAGGTATTGAAGTAGGACATATCTTTAAACTTGGAACCAAGTACAGCCTGGCCTTAAAGGCAACCTTTTTGGACGAACAAGGTCAGGAAAAACCTATGGTTATGGGGTGTTATGGAATTGGAGTGAGCCGGGTTTTGGCTGCGAGCATTGAACAAAATCACGATCTCAATGGGATTATTTTTCCCGTGCCCATAGCTCCTTTTCAGTGTTTGCTTATTGCCTTAAACGTAAAAGATCAGCAAGTAATGGCCAAGGCCAAAGAACTTTATGCCCAGCTTACGGCTGAGGGAGTTGAGTGTTTGTTAGATGATCGCGACGAAAGACCTGGTTTTAAATTTAAAGATGCAGACTTGATAGGCATACCTGTGCAGGTTATCTTAGGGGCTAAAAGTTTAAAAGAAAATAAACTAGAGTTAAAGATTAGAAAAACGGGTGAAAAGATAATTGTTGATTGGAATGAGGGGGTAGAAAAAATAAAGCAACTTTTAAAGGAGGAAGAATAATGGCACAATGTTCGGGGTGTTCCCAAAAGGGAAGTTGTAGTGGGGAAGCAAGCGGAGTTTGTCCCGAAGAAAAGTTAAAAAAGAACCTGGCTCGCATCAAATATAAGCTAGTTGTCCTTTCGGGCAAGGGAGGAGTTGGTAAAAGCACTGTTGCCGTCAATCTTGCCGTAGGTTTGGCCTTGGAGGGCAAAAGAGTAGGTCTGCTCGACGTAGATGTCCACGGACCTTCTGTGCCTCGTTTGTTGAGTTTAAAAAACAAACAACCACACATTGAAAAAGGTTACATGGAACCAGTTCAATGGTCTAAAAACCTTTGGGTAATGTCTCTTGGTTTTTTACTTCCTTCAGACAAAGAGGCAGTTATCTGGAGGGGGCCAGTTAAAATGGGTTTAATCAAGCAATTTTTAGAAGATGTAGCCTGGGGGGACTTGGATTATCTTGTTGTTGACTGTCCTCCTGGTACAGGTGACGAACCACTTAGTGTTTTGCAGTTATTAGGCAAGAGTTACGCCATTGTCGTAACTACCCCTCAAGGCGTGGCTGTAGATGACGTCAAACGCTCCATTACCTTTTGTGCGCAATTAGAAACCCCTGTCTTGGGCGTAGTGGAAAATATGAGTGGCTTTATTTGTCCCAAATGTGGTCAGAGAACGGATATTTTTTCTGCAGGAGGCGGAGAAAAAATGGCCAAGGAAATGGGGGTGAGCTTTTTGGCCCGTATTCCCTTGGATCCAGAAATAGTTAGGGCTGGGGAAGAAGGATACGTTTATGTCAAAACCCAGGCTGAAAGTGAACCCGCTAAGGAGCTGAAAAAAGTCATAGATGCAGCTTTGGCCCTGGAATAATGAACTAATAATCAAATTTAATTGGGCGTGTTAGCTAAATTTATTTTGGGATGAGTCTTGAAATTGACTTGGGGCTGATCAGATTGTGAAAAGTAATTTCTGGTGGTTGCTCCAAGTCAATTGAACTTATAATAGAAAATTAAAGTTTAAGTTTAGCCTTTCAAAGTAAAAGGGATTAGTTTAAGATGTAGCGCATGGGATTGGTTGGTATGCCGTTTAATCTTACCTCGTAATGGAGATGGGGGCCAGTAGAGGAGCCACTATTTCCCATGTAAGCTATGATTTGTCCTCGTTTTACGTGTTCACCTTTTTTGACGACTACGCGTTTTAAGTGCCCATAACGGGTTACAATACCATTGCCGTGATCTATATCTATACATAGTCCATATCTGCCGTAATGACCTACAAAGGAGACTGTTCCGTCTGCAGGGGCAATGATCGGGGTGCCAATGGGACCTGCAATATCCAAACCTTTGTGAAATTCTTTTTGGCCAGTAATAGGGGATATCCTCCAGCCAAACTTGGAGGCAAGCCAACCTTGGGTCGGCCAGATAGAAGGCGTAGAGGCTAGGATCTGTTGTTTGTCTTTTAATAGAGATAATAGTTTTTTTTCTTGAACCTGAGTTAATTTGGTTTCGTGAAGCAATTTGTTTAAAAAAGCCTGCATTTGTTTGACCAGGGTTTTGGGATGAGCAATTACTCCAGAATCAGGACATAAAGCAGGTTCTATCCCCCCTATGGAGGTTAGACCATTGCTTGAGTTGTCTAGGTTCATCATAATTCTGATCTTTTGGTCCAGTTCTTTGACCTGAAGAAGATCTGCTTTTATTGTTTGGAGTTGTTGGGTAAGTAAAAGAAGCTCACGGTCGCGTTGATTTAGTTTGGCTTGAGTTATGGCATATAACTTTTTGAACTGTTTGAGATCGTTGTTTTGGTAAAAGAAGTAGAGACTTATCCCTATCAGCAGGGGAATTAAAATTAAGGGCAAAATAAGTAACCAGCACGGGACATACGTGGTTTTGGGAGAACCTTTTTTATCGTCTTTAAAAATAAGGATTTGGTATTTCGTTTTAAACATACTCTGTTTGTAAAAAAAGTTTGCCTGCTTTTCAACCTTTAACTTCATAGGAACTAATTTTTTTTCTTATCGCCTAACGACAATGGGTACTTGTCGCTCTAAGCAAGGCCGAAGCTCGCAGCAGCAGTCAAGTGCACCCAATTGTTTGCTTTTTGTGTTATTTTCTTTGATTACTCCACCTCAACTCTTAATTTCTTGCCTAATGCTTTTGCAATCTTTTCAAGGGTTGAAAGCTTACTATCTTCAGCATGATTTTCAATTTTGGATATTGCCAAATTCATAACCATGAGCAAATTCTGGGTTTTTGCTTTTCTTTTTTTTAAGATGCTTCTGCAAAAATTATTTTTTTGTGGATATCAATAAAGTTTAAGCAAAAAAATCTTTAATTATTACAACGTATTGCAAGTAAACAACCTTATCAAAAAAGGTAACTTTTGACTTTTGGCATTTGGAGCTTTTAAAGAACAATAATTTCTATCTTGTTAGAAGAAGTTAGTTTTGGCAGGGGCGAGTAATATTTTCGGTAGAGTAATTGACTAGAGAGGGTAAAGTTATTATTAAAAATTAAACCAAAAACAAGGAGGAAAAAAATGGCCAAATGGGAAATAAACCCGTGGGTAGAATTCCAGAACATGCGGGATGAAATTTTAAGATTTTTGGAAGACAAAAAAGATATAGTATCTACAAGTTTAGTGCACGTGTTGTGGAAGCCCAAGGCAGACGTTTATGAAACTTTGGATGCGTTGGTCATAGAGGTTGAACTGCCAGGAGTTACAGAGAAAAAAATAGGATTGGAAGTAAAGGGTAGAGAAGTTAGAATTTATGGAGAGAGAAGGTTAGAAAAAGACGTCCAAGGCACAGAGTATCATTTGTTGGAACGCTCTTATGGTCCCTTTGCTCGTAAGTTTCTTTTACCTGATTACGTAGATGTCAATCAAAGCAGTGCCAAGTTTAAAAACGGAGTTTTAGTTATTGCTTTTCCCAAAATAAAACAATCTGCCCAACCAATTAAAATTGTGGTCACGGAGGAGTAAAAATGACCTCTCAACTTAGGACCGTTTTCTTTTTGGGTTTGCTTACAGGACTAATTTTGCTTTTTGGGCGGGTATTAGGTGGTCAGCAAGGACTTGTTTTGGCCTTTATCCTGGCTTTGATTATGAACGTAGGTAGTTATTGGTTTAGTGATAAGATTGTTTTGGCTATGTATAGGGCCAGGGAAGTATCTCCTGGAGAGGCTCCTTATTTGCATCAGATCGTTGAGGAGCTGGCCCAGGCTGCCAACATTCCCAAACCCAAGGTCTATATTTTGCCCCAGGAAACACCTAATGCTTTTGCTACAGGAAGAAATCCGCAAAATGGAGTAGTTGCAGTTACTGAAGGCATTTTAAAAATCTTATCTCCGCAGGAGCTGAAAGGAGTTCTTGCCCACGAACTAGCTCACATCAAAAACAGAGATATCCTCATTCAAACCATAGCAGCTACTTTGGCCAGCGTGGTTATGTTTGTGGCCAATATGGTCAAGTGGGCAGTTATTTTTGGGTTTGGTAGTAGTGAAGAAGATGACCATCCATTGGTGGCCTTGGTTTTGGCCTTTGTTGCTCCGTTGGCTGCTACCTTGATTCAATTGGCTATTTCTCGTTCACGGGAATATCTAGCTGATGAAACAGGGGCCAAATTTTGCGGCAATCCCGAATACCTGGCCTCTGCCCTAGAAAAACTAGATGCTTATGCTAAACAAGTGCCCGCAGAGATAAATCCAGCCACGTCTCACATGTTTATTGTAAATCCATTAACCGGCGAGGGAATAGCCTCTCTTTTTAGCACCCATCCACCTATTGAAGAAAGAGTAAGGCGTTTGCGCAGTATGCACATTTGAGCATAGATTGAGTTGGGGCGAGCTTGTTTGAAGAGTGTTCGCCCTTTTGTCCCAGGGTTGCCCTGAACAGATTTTGCAATCAAACTTATATTTTTAATTGCCAGCGACGAAGGCCGGCAAAGATGTTCTTTTTTTGTTTGGTGGAAAGATTTAGATTAGTCAAAATTTGTTTAAGCAAAGTGGTTCTTTTGCTGGTTTGAGCAGAGGGACAAGGATTTGTCCAGATAGGCAGATTCCATTTGTGTGCGGCCTGAATAATGACTTTTTTTTCAATGCCCAGTAATGGCCTAATGATCATTAGTTTACCCCCAAAAAAGGATTCCTTAGCTGCCATTCCGTCTATGCGTCCGTTCTGAATAAGGTTCATAAAAAAATTAGCGACCAGATCGTCTAAGACGTGGCCCAAGGCCAGATGCGAAAGACGGTAGTGGGCACACAACTCGAATAAACGCTTGCGTCTTTGCCAAGAACACCAGAAGCAAGGTGATTTTTTTTGATTTTGTTTAGAATGGGCAGCTGGGCCAAAGTCTGTTTGCTCAATGTGGGCTGGCAATTGATTTTGGTCTAGCCAGTTAAGTAAAGGAAAATGATTGCTTGGATCAAAGCCAGGATTTAGATGAAGGATCATCAGTTCAAAATCAAAAGGAACGATGCGTTGCCGGATAAGTAAAGTTTGCACAAGCACCCAGGAATCTACTCCTCCAGATAAGGCAACCCCGATCCGTGCGCCTGGATAGATCATCTCCTGGGTTTGCATCAACTTGCCACAAAGACCTAAAACTGTTTTTTGGACGTAGCTAAGTTTTTTAAATTTGTTCATGATAAGACGCACCTGCGATATTAATCAGGACTAAACAAAAAATATTTTATGCCCTGCAAAAAGTGTTTTTGGGAGAAATTAACAAGACGCACCTGCAAAAACTTTATTTTTACTTATTTCCTCTTACAATCGCAAAACAAACATGCAATTATTTAAACAAGTTATAGACTGATTTAATTGAGAAAAAAAACAAATTTTTATTTGTTGCAGTTACGTCTTAACAAAGTTTAACATAATAAAAAGCCAAAAAATTTTAGCTTATTACAAGCAAACGGTTTTGTCAAAAAACATAGGTTTTGACTTTTGGCAGTTGTGTCTTAACATGCCATTTGTAAAGAGATTTGTTTTCAAGTTCAATTTTATTGCAAAAGGGATAATCTAATTTATTTTTAACCTAAATTATCTGGATTTAATAATCCTTGACAGGGTGGTCATAAGGTTTATATTTTTCTTCAGTTTTTCATCTGTAAAAAGGAGATGATGCTATGTTGGAAGTTAAGCAGATCAACTTGTCTTATGGTTCACAACAGGTTCTTTTTGATCTTTCGTTTAGTCTGGAACAAGGAGAAATCCTTGGTTTTTTAGGTCCCAATGGTGCGGGTAAGTCTAGTACTATGCGTATCTTAACGGGTTATCTGCCCCCTTCTTCTGGAGAAGTTTTGTTTTTAAACCAACCAGTAGATAAAAATCCACTTTTTTTACGCCAACATCTTGGTTACTTGCCCGAGACCAATCCTGTTTATCCTGAACTTAAGGTTCAGGAATACTTGACCTGGGTAGGTGAAGTCAAAGGGGCCAAACCTTTGAGCAAAAGCGTAGAAAAAGTAATGAGTGATTGTGGCCTCAACAAGGTGGCCAACAAGCTGATTAGAAATTTAAGCAAAGGCTACAAGCAAAGGGTGGGCCTGGCCCAGGCCTTGTTAGGCGATCCCAAGCTAATTATCCTGGACGAGCCTACAGTGGGGTTGGATCCCACCCAGGTGCGAGAGATCAGAGAGCTGATTAAAGAATTGGGAAAAGAAAGAACTATTCTGCTTAGCACCCATATCCTTTCGGAAGTAGAACTGCTTTGCCAACGGGTCATTATCATCAATCACGGCAGGATTTTGGCAGACGAAAGTCTAGAGCAACTGATCCAAAAAATGGGAAAATATCATTACGTGCTGGTAGTTTCCAATCAAACCAAGATCGATGACTTAAAAAAATCTTTGCAGGAGATAGCAGAAATTACTCAAGAGCAAAAGCAAGAACAGGGATACCTATTGGAACTTAAGTCCAAACAAGAAGAAGACATCCGGGCCCAGGTCTTTGCTGCAGTTGTCCAAGCTCAAGGGGTTCTTTTAGAATTTTATCCCAAGAGGTATAGTTTGGAGGAAGTGTTCGTTAAACTTGTTTTTGGTGGGGAGGTGCACTAATGAAGGCGTGGACTTTGGCCAAAAAAGATTTGAAGATTTTGTTTGGTTCGCCTCTGGCTTATTTAATTTTGGCTTGTTTTAGTTTTGTCTCAGGCTATTTTTTTCTGAGTCTGGTTACTCAGTATCAAATTTTTAGTCTACAGGCAATGCAGATGCAAGGGATCAAAAATTTTAACCCCCAAGAATGGATAATCAGACCTTACTTACAAAATTCTGCTATTTTGCTTTTGTTTTTTATTCCTTTAATTACCATGCGTTCTTTTAGTGAAGAAAAAAAACTTGGCACTTTTGAATTGCTGCTCAGTTATCCAGTGACTGAACTTCAAATCGTCCTGGGCAAACTCTTGGCTTTGGCCGTATTTGTAGGAGTAGCCCTTTTGCTCAATGCAGTCGGACCTATTTTGTTGTTTGTCTATTCTGCGCCTGAACTGGGTGCAACCCTTGGTGGATATGGAGGGTTGTTTTTATTGGGAGTAAGTTTTGTAGCTCTTGGAGTTTTTTTATCCTCTTTGACCGAAAATCAAGTCGTGGCTGCTTCTCTTACTTTTGGGGCATTGCTCGTCTTGTGGCTGCTTTCTTGGATCAAGGACCTGGTGGACAAAAATTATCAGTTTATAATTAAGTCTTGTTCCCTTTTGGCTCATTTTGATTCTTTTGCCAAGGGGGTCATTGCTGGAACAGACCTTGCTTATTTTGTTTCTTTTATTCTCTTTTTTCTTGGCCTCACTTTAATTAGTCTGGAAAACCAACGCTGGAGAGGTTAAAATGAAAAAGATTCAAATTCTGCTTAGCATAGTCTTAGGTTTAGGTTTGCTCATCGGACTAAATGTGCTGGTCCAGAAAATGGACTGGCGCGTGGATTTAACCAAAAACAAACGTTACTCTCTTTCGCCACAAACCAAAAAAATTTTGCATAACCTCAAACATAAGGTTACTGCCCTTTGTTTTTATCGTCCTGGAGATAATGGTAAAGAGCAACTGGAGTCTATTTTAAATCTATATACCCGGGAGAGTAAAAATTTTAGCTATGAATTTATTGATCCGGATCGAGCTCCAGCCCTGGCCAAAGAGTACGAAATATATCAATCAGGCCAGGTGGTTTTGATCCAGGGAAAGAAAAAAGAAAAACTGCTTTTTCCTGACGAAGAAAAACTGACCAATGCCTTGGTTCGGCTTTCTGCAGAGGCCAAAGGCAAGTTTTATCTAGTTAAGGGACATGGTGAAATTTCTTTGCTGGGAAGTGGCCGAGCCATTACCAAATTGACCTCTTTAATCAATGACGAGGGATTGCAAATCAAAGAACTTTCTCTTCTTGGACTTAAAAAGATCCCAGAAGATGCCCTGGGAGTGCTCATTTTGGGCCCCAACAAAGATTTTTTACAGTCTGAATTGGATCTTTTAAGCCAATACTTAAATCACGGCGGAAGGTTGTTGATTGCCTACGGACCTGAAGAAACAAGCAATATTGCCCAGTGGATAGAGACTTCTTTTGGTTGGAAACCTTTAAACGGATACATCTTAGATCCCTTGGGCAAACTGGTGGTAGGCAGTTTTGGCGTAGCCATTGCCCAGAGTTATTCTTATCACCCCATTACTGCAGACTTTAACGTAATTACTGTTTTTCCTACAGCTAGGGCATTGGAACAAGTAAAAAATAGCCAAAAGTCTCCTTGGAAAACAGAACTTTTGCTTAAAACTGGACCAGGAGCCTGGTTAGAAACGGATCTGGCTAGTCTAAAACAGGGAAGGGCCCAATTTGATCCCAAAACAGACCAAAAAGGTCCGCTCGTCTTTGCCTTTTGGGGTGAAAAAAAACTGGATGGCTCCAAAGATAAATCCAAGCTGGCCAGAGTATTGGTCTTTGGTGACGACGATTTTTTTACGGACAATTATTTAAACCTGGGCGGAAATAAAGACCTTATTCGCAACAGCTTAAATTGGTTGAGAGAAAAAGGTGATCTCTTAAGCATTAGTAAAACCAAGACAGAAAACGTGTTTTTGTTTTTAAGTCCTGTGGAAAAATTGATCTTAAGTTGGGTGCCTTTGATCATCGTGCCTGTATTTTGTCTGTTTTGGGCTATTTTAGTAGCTGTTCGAAGAAAAAGAATCGGCTAAGGAGGAGAAAAAAGTGAAACGTCTGTTTTGGTTAGCCCTGGCCTTAGGGATCATCTGGCTGGGAGTATATTTGGTTCCTTCTGCAAAACCAAAAAAGAGTGCTCTAAAATGGCCTAAATTTGCTCACCAACAAATAGAAAAGATTGCCTTTGGCAACTTTACCTTGCAAAAAACAAATGACTGGTGGGTAATTGTTAAACGAAATAAATTCCCTGCAAGCCGAGACAAAGTTGAAGATTTTTTGTCTTTTTTGGAGCAAAATCCACCCCAACGCGTTTTGGATAAACCCAAACCTGAAAAATTGCCTGACTTTGGTCTGGATAAAAAACAGTCTCTTCAGATAAAAACAGGGACAAAGGTAATTGTTTTTAACTTTGGCGGCACCAATCCCAGTATGGACGGTATTTATGCTTTATGTTCCCTCTGGCCCAATAAGTTGCTTTTACTGCCCTATACTTACAAGGATAAACTTGAAACTAAAGCCAAAGATTTTTACGAGTTAAACCTTTTTGCCTTTAAAGACGATCAGCTTTTAAGATTACAAAAGTTGATTAAACAAGATGTTAAGTGGGAGCTCAAACGCAAAGAAGAAAGTGAATTTGTCTTTGTCAAACCCAAAAATTATCAAAAGTACAAGGTAGATACGGCTGAGGCTACGTCTTTATTCTTTAACCTGGCAACCCTTAAGGCCAAAGACCTGCAAGCAGGTTTACCTGCTAATGCCACCTATCTTTTTGGTTTTCATTATACCTTACAAGACTTTTCCCAAGGTAAGGTTAAATTTTATGCCCAAAACGGCACCTATTTGGCTCAACTTCCCCCAAAAAAGTGGATTTACGTTCTTGACCAATCCAAGGTAAAAGTGCTAGACAAAACAGCTTTTCAATTAAGAGATCGTCATTTTTTAAATTTTAGCCAGGATCAGGTTAAAAGGGTCGAGATTAGCACGCCACAGAAATCAATTACTGTTTTAAAAGATAAAGACAAGTGGCTGACCCTGGAAGAGCGCAAAGAGTTTCCAGCTATTTCTTTTATTTTGTGGGAGTTAAAAGACGTTCAATACAAAGCAGAACCTTTGACTTATAAACCTAAAGAATGCAAGACCCAGGTGCTAGACATAATTTTAAAGGATTATCAAAATAAGGTCATTTACGACTTAAGCTTTTGGCAAAGTGGACAAAAAGACAGTTATTGGTTGAGTGATGGTAAAAAGTGGTACCTGGTTAATGGTGAGGTGGTTTCTGAAGTCCAACAACGGTTAAAACAAAATTAAACTCAGGGGGAGAAGTAATGGCAAGAGTTACTGTAGATGATTGTTTGCAAAAAGTGCAAAATAGATTTGTTTTGATTCACATGGCTATCAAAAGAGTAAAACAGTATCGAGAAGGGTATAAGCCTTTGTTAGAAAGCAAAAACAAAGAAATAGTTACGGCCTTAAGAGAGATTGCCGCAGGAAAAGTAGTTTTGGAAGAGGAGAGTTTGGAAAAGGGAGGTCGGACGCGCTAGATGACCAAACGCGATTATTATGAAATATTGGGTGTTTCCAGGACTGCTACTACCGAAGAGATCAAACGCGCCTACCGTAAACTGGCTCTCAAGTATCATCCGGATCGCAACCCTGACGATCCAGAGGCCGAGGCCAAGTTTAAAGAGGCGTCTGAAGCTTATGACGTGCTACGCGATCCCCAAAAAAGGGCAATTTACGATCAGCTAGGCCACGCTGGTTTAAACAATAATTACGGTTATGGTGGTTTTGAACGTACTGAAGATATTTTTCAGACGTTTAACGATATTTTTGCTGATTTTTTTGGTTTTGGCAGTTCAGGAAGCAGGGCCAGACCAGGAGTTGATCTTCGCTATAACTTAAAAATTTCTTTTCGCGAGGCAGCCAAGGGAACAGAAGTTGAGCTGGACATCCCCAAGCGAGACGTTTGTCCTGAGTGTAGAGGCACGGGTGCAGCCCCAGGAAGCCAGGTTGAAATTTGTCCTCAATGCGGAGGCAGAGGAGAGGTTTACCGGTCGCAAGGTTTTTTTCGAGTAGCTATGCCTTGTTCTTTGTGTAAGGGGCGGGGTGAAGTTATTGCCAATCCCTGTACCAAGTGTAAAGGCAAAGGGGTAGTTAACGTCAACAAAAAGATCAAAGTCAAAATTCCTGCTGGCGTAGAAACTGGTTCCAGGCTAAGAATTAGAGGCGAAGGCGAGCCAGGTGAATTTGGTGGACCTCCTGGCGATCTTTATGTAGTAATTTATGTTGAAGAAGATAAAACCTTTAAACGTCAAGGCCAGGACCTAGTAGTTCAGGCAGAGATAAGTTTTATTCAGGCTGCGCTTGGAGATAAGATCAAAGTTCCAACCTTGGATGATCCTGTGGAAATTGAAATTCCCAAAGGCACCCAGCCCGGAGAAGTGTTTACCATTAAAGGATTGGGCATTCCTGCCTTAAACAGCAGTTATCGCGGAGACTTGTTGGTGGAAATAAAAGTTAAAACGCCGACCAATCTTAATAAGCGTCAAGTGGAGTTGTTAAAAGAGTTTGAACAAATTGAGCAGGAAAAAAAACAAGGCGGATTTAAAAAGTTTTTTAAAAAAATAGGTCTATAAATGGAATTTTCACACCTAGATAAAGATGGTCAGATCCAAATGGTCAACGTCTCAGCCAAAAAAGAGACTGTTCGAGTGGCCAGAGCCGAAGGATACGTCTATTTTAATCAAGAGACGTTTAGACTTTTGCAAGAAAAGGCCCTACCCAAAGGAGACGTCTTGACCACGGCCAAAATTGCCGGAATCTTAGCGGCCAAACAAACGAGTCAGCTTATACCTTTATGTCATCCCTTGCGATTAAGTTTTGTGGACATAACCTTTGAACTCCAACCAGAAAAAAATGCCTTGCGAGTTGAGGCCAGGGTAGAAACTACAGAAAAAACAGGCGTGGAAATGGAGGCCCTGGTTGGAGTAAACATTGCCATGCTAACCGTTTATGATATGACCAAGGCCGTTCAAAAAGACGTTCTGCTTTCAGATATCCGTTTGCTTTATAAAAGTGGAGGGAAAAGCGGAATTTTTAAGGCCTCTAATACACCGTAAATTTCCATTAAAATTTTATGACGTAAATGCAAAAAGTTAAAAGTTGCTTTTTTGATAAAGTTGCTTACTTGCAATACGTTGTAATAGTTAAATATTTTTTCACTTAAACTTTATCGACGTCTACAAAAAAAATAATTTTTGCAAGAGCATCTTTTATCTCTATCTAGCCATGACCTAGAAGCTATGGGTTAGATACCTTCTTTTAACTTTAAAACTTGAATTCTGACAGCTAATAACGAGAAAAAAATCAATTACTGGATTTTCTGATAAATAATTAAATAAACATTCTATACCCTAACTTTAATTTTCAAAAAACTCAAAAATCTATTTTTTCACATCAAACTTCGAAGGGCCATTAAATGACGCAATTGCAAAAAGCTAAAAATTGCATTCTTTGGCAAAATAGCCTGTTGACAATATCCTGAAATAATTAGATATTTTTAGTTTAATCCTAATTAATATCTATATGAAAAGAGTTTTTGCAGATGCGTCTGAAATTTAAATAATTATTTGTTGTTGTCGTATAAAAAACTGATAATGGGCACTACTTTTACCTTGTGATTGCGATGGGAGGACCAGAATTGCAGAGTCGCAATGGTTTGAGGATAAGGATGGCCAATGGCAATAACTCGTTTTTTTTGAATGGCTAGAAGTTCTGCCTTGTGGAGTTGGGTTAAAATATACTTTTTTTCTGGGACGTTATCCAAAAAAATGTGACGTTGTATATAGGGAAGTTTTTTTTGGAGAGCGATTTGTTTAGCTAAACTTTTGGGCGTAGTTAGACTGTCCAAAAAAAAGAGGTTTCTTTTTTTTAACTCTGTCAGGACTATCTCCATGCCTTTTTTATAGGCAGTAAACTTAGAGCCCATGTGATTGTTGACCCCTATGGCCGTTGGGACCATGGCTAAGTCTTGTTTTAATTGCCAGCGTATCTCTTGGGGACTCATAAAGGTAAAAATTGCCCCGGGGCCTGGGTTGGCCTTGAGAGGATAGCCTTCTGGCTCCATAGGTAGGTGTAACATAACAGAGTGTTTGGTTCTGCGCGCAAATTGAACGATTTTGGGTGTATATGGGGCATAAGGAAGAAGAGAAAGAGTAATGGGTATAGGTAGGGCAAGCAGTTGTTTAGCCTGGCGCAAACTGCGGCCAATGTCATCAATGACTATAGCTAGTTGATAAGGGTAGCTTGTAGGGGGGAGGTTAGGCTTGGACTGGAGAATTAGTTTGTGAGTGAGTACTCCATCTGTATAGATAGCGTAAGTAGATGGGCTTATTTTTTTTACTTGAGCAAAGGGACTAGTTTGACGAACATCTTTCCAGAGTTTTTTGATAAACTTATTCTTAGCATCTAAGTTGATTACGATTTTTTGGAATTTATAATGGTAGCTATTTTTTTTAAGGTCTTTGCTTGTATACGTTGCTATTTTTGCTTGGGGAAAAAGGTAAAGTAGTTGCATTAAAATTATGTCAATTTGATTAATGTGAGTGTTTAGTTGTGATGGAAGTGAGGTTATTTTTTCTTCAAATTGATGGTAATTGGGGCTGGATTTAGGGTTATTGGTTTTAACTACTTGTTGCTTGATTTTAGTTAATGTTTGGTTTGTTTTATTGGACTTGGTTAGGTTTTGGGGTAGAGTAGAAGTTGGGAAAGAAGACCTTGATGTGACCTTGTTTTGAACAAATTTTAGAATAAAGTGTGCTCCTAGCCCGGATAAAAAGGCAAGGATTAAAAGGCATACCAGGATAATAGATGTTTTGGACTTTATTTGATTAAAACTTGGACCCTTTTTGGTTTTCTTCTTTTGGGTGGAGCGGGGTTTAGAGGGCCTTTTTTTCCTTAAAGTTTTGGTTTTGGACAGATAAGACTTGGATTTTTTTGGTTTAGCCTTTGTTGTTTTTTTAGTTTTAGTCATAATAGATGAGGGACCAGGGAGACCCTGGTCCTGGGTGAATTTAGTGGTAGCTTAAGGATTTAAAAAGAGGTAGTTTTTTTACTAGTTCAAGAGCTATTTTGAGTTGGTTGTCTTTGTTTAACATCTTTTTTACCTTGGCACTTTCTTGGCTTGTGGCGTTTTGGGAAGTGTGTTCTGGATTGGCCAGGTGTTTGGATAGGTCTTGTTCTCTGATTACGTTGGTTTGTTCTTTTTTACTTGGCGGAAGAAAAGGGATTTGGAGATCAGGTGTGATCCCGTGAGCCTGAATAGAGTGGCCTGAAGGGGTATAATAAAGAGCTATGGTCAATCTAATGGCTGAGCCGTCAGGTAGTGGGATAATGGTTTGAACCGAACCTTTGCCAAAGGTTTTTTCACCTACAAGCACTGCCCTGTGGTGGTCTTTTAATGCTCCTGCTACGATCTCTGAAGCTGAAGCAGATCCAGCATTGACCAGTACTACCATAGGACAAAGGATGTCTGTAGATTGTTTTTTGGCTTTGTATTCCATTTTGGAGTTGGGATCGCGGCCCTTGGTATAGACGATAAGGCCTTTTTCCAGGAATAGGTCGGAAACGGCTACAGCCTGGCTTAAAAGCCCTCCTGGATTGTTGCGCAGGTCCAAGATAAGTCCTTTTAAGTTTTTCCTATATTTTTTGATTTGCTTTAGAATTTCGTCGGACGTAGTTGACTTGAAGTCCGTTATTCTCAAATAAACGTAACCTGGTTCTAACTGAAGAACTTTTACCGAGTGTAAAGGAATAGTATCTCTGATAATGGTGATTTTAACGGGTTTAGATGCGTTTTTGTGTAAAATGAGCAGAGTTACAGGTTCGCCTTTGGGGCCGCGAATTTTTTTGACCGCATCCATTAAGCTCATTCCTTGAGTAGAGTTTCCGTCAATAGCTAGAATAACGTCCCCTGCCTTTAAACCTGCTTTGTACGCAGGAGTGTCTTCAATAGGGGCAATGACCGTTAATTGTTTGTCCTTGATGCCAATCTGGATCCCAATTCCACTAAATTTGCCAGAAAAGTCTTCTTGCATGGTCTTTAGTTCCTGGGCATCTAGATAGCTGGAGTGAGGGTCCAAGGAACTTAACATGCCCTTGATGGCCCCTTTGATCAATTCTTGTTCTGATTTGGGCTCTACGTAGTGCTCTTCAATGAGGGTTAAAACCTGGCTAAATTCTCTAAGGGCCTGGTAATTGGTTTTAAGTTTGGCTAAAGAGCTATGGGGAGAAAAAAGTAAGATCGTTAAAACGCTCCAAAAAGAGATCATTTGTTTAATTTGAGTAAGCATGTCTTCCTCCTAAAATTTTGTTAACCACAGAAGTGGATTAATAGGTTTTGAGCCAAAACGCAATTCAAAATATAGGCCGTAACTTTTTAGCTTGGGATAAAATCCTGCTCTGCCTATTACTTCTCCTTGTTTAACGTTTTGTCCTAATCTTATTCTGGTCTTGGCTAGAAAAGCGTACAAAGAGTAATAACTCTTGCCGTGGGAAATAATGACTACCTTGCCAAATCCTCTTAATATGTCGTTGTGCACTACTTTGCCCCAGAAAACAGCCCTGACTGGAGCGTACTTGGTACAAGCGATTCCAATGCCCCTGGAGGGGGGATGAACGTGGAGGTTAAATTTTAGTTTTATACGTCCCTGCACTGGCCAAATCAGTTTGCCCTTGGCTTGGGCAAAAATTTTTTTATTTATTCTGGATTGTTTTTGTTTTAATTGTGCAATTGTCTTGAAAAGGCG
>Ga0256840_1000811_pt1 | contig 31113 bp, 30 predicted proteins | sample 355202metaG_FD_185969 | JGI IMG/M metagenome (GOLD analysis project Ga0256840, IMG submission 185969) | Hydrothermal vent microbial communities from Mid Atlantic Ridge, Atlantic Ocean - 355-202 | ecosystem: Environmental > Aquatic > Marine > Hydrothermal vents | place: Atlantic Ocean: Mid... | reverse complement strand
GACTGAAAATGATAAAGTTCAGGAGTCAAGTACCCCAATCTTAAGCGTAGCGTATTCGCATTAGCCGTTTTAATGGGTACATTATTATCAACATGAACATTTTGATAACGATAGCGTAAATCAAATTCTATCTGCCCGTACTTACCTGTATCACCCAATTTAAGCGCATTTTCTATTGCATTATCTAATGCAAATGCTGGCAGAGGCATAAGCATACAACACGCAAAAACCCATAACGTATTAACCTTAGGTGGTACTTTTTTACCTAACATGAGCTCCATATATCCTTATTTTTCTACTGCAGTCGCTGGCTTATTAATGGTTATTTTCAGTGTAATTCTTCGGTTTAAGGCACGCTCTAATGTCGTTTCAGCGTCTTTAATTAATGGATCATTATCAGATACACCTTGGTAACTTAAGCGTCCCGAAGAAACGCCACTATGAATAAAATAATCATAAATCGCCTTTCCTCTTTGTTCTGAAAGTCGTTGATTAACCTCAGGATTACCTTTTGAATCAGAATGACCAAGCACTAAAATAGACGTATATTCATATTCTTTTAGTACCGGTGAAATTGCATCTAAAATACTATGCAAATTCCAATTAATACTGGCAGAGTTAGGACCAAAGCCGATATTTCCTGGAATATTTAAGGTCAAAGTATGTTCTTGTATATCTGTTTCAATACCTTTTCCCTCCAGCCTACTATGCAATAAAGCATCCTGCTCTAATAAGTACTGTTTTTCATCCATTCCAGCCAAAGGACCAAAGGCGACTAACCCTGGCTTGGCCGATAAGCCTTTATAGTCAATAGTTGCAGACTTGTCTGGGGACATCTGACATGCAGTGATTAAAAAAACACAAGAAGTAAACAGGGTTAATCGTTTCATTTTTCGCACCCATTGTAGAAAATAAAAACCAATGATAACAAAATAATTTAGTTTTAATGTATTCTATATCACCTTAACTTTAATACTTATGCAGAATCGCACAAATATGGTGCAAAAAATCAAGGAAAAATAACAATTTCATTCAAAATCAACAAATTAAATAATGGTATATTTTGTGCTTATTAAATACTAATTTTATAACACTAAGAATATACGTATTTTTTATTTTTATATTAAAATATGCTATCGTTCGTGTATTCCACATAATGCGGATGTAATAATTATAACTCTCAGGAGAAGTCTTAAATGTCAGTAGATAACGTTCTTAAAATGATTCAAGAAAATGACATCAAATTTGTTGATTTTCGTTTTTGTGATACCCGCGGTAAAGAGCAACACGTAACTTTCCCAGCACACAGTATTGATGAGGATACTTTTGAAGAAGGCAATATGTTTGACGGCTCTTCTGTAGCAGGCTGGAAAGGTATTAACGAATCTGACATGATTCTTATGCCCGACCCATCATCCGCTGTTATTGACCCATTCTTTGATGACAACACATTAATCTTACGTTGCGATATTATCGAGCCTAAAGACATGCAAGGCTACGAACGTGACCCACGCTCAATTGCAAGACGTGCCGAAGCTTATATGGCATCAACAGGCATTGCAGATACTGCTTTTTTTGGCCCTGAGAACGAATTTTTTGTCTTTGATGATGTACGCTGGAATACAGATATGGGCAGCTGTAGTTACCAAATTGATTCAGAAGAAGCGGGCTGGAACTCTTCAAAAGTTTATGAAGATGGTAATATTGGTCACCGTCCAGGCGTAAAAGGCGGTTATTTCCCTGTGCCTCCCGTTGATTCTCTACAAGACATGCGTTCTGCAATGTGCTTAGTCCTTGAAGAAATGGGTCAAGTTACTGAAGTTCATCACCATGAAGTTGCTACTGCTGGCCAGTGCGAATTAGGCGTCAAATTTAATACTTTAGTTAAAAAGGCAGATGAAGTACTAGAACTAAAATACGTTGTTGCAAATATTGCTCATGCATACGGCAAAACTGCAACCTTTATGCCTAAGCCTATTGTTGGTGATAACGGTAATGGTATGCACGTACACCAATCTTTAGCAAAAGATGGCGTTAACCTATTCTCAGGTGATTTATATGGCGGTCTATCTGAAACTGCTTTATTTTATATCGGTGGCATCATTAAGCATGCAAAAGCTCTAAACGCATTTGCTAACGCATCAACAAACAGCTATAAGCGCTTAGTTCCAGGTTTTGAAGCACCGGTAATGCTTGCATATTCAGCACGCAACCGCTCTGCTTCTATTCGTATTCCTTTTGTGAACAACCCTAAAGGTCGCCGTATTGAATTACGTTTTGGTGATTCTACTGCCAACCCTTACCTTTGCTTCTCAGCCATGTTAATGGCAGGCTTAGACGGTATCCAAAATAAAATCCACCCAGGCGATGCGATGGACAAGGATTTATACGACTTACCGCCAGAAGAAGAAAAATTAATTCCTCAAGTAGCTTTTTCTTTTGATGAAGCATTAAAAGCATTAGATGAAGATCGTGAGTTCTTAACTCGTGGCGGTGTATTCACTGATGATGCAATTGATGGTTATATTGACCTTAAAATGGAGGAAGTCACTCGCCTACGCATGAGCACGCACCCTGTAGAATTTGATATGTACTACAGCTTATAAGAGCTAAATGAATAAAACCTTTTAGCAAATAGTAGAAGGGTTGCCCTATAAAAGGACAGCTGATTTATTCAGCTGTCCTTTTTTTATGGTCGAAATAAACTTTATCGCCCCATAATAAAGCAAAAATAAATTCAAAACGCACCATAACAATGCATAAAGACGATAGCTATCCCCTACTTATCAATAAATATACCTTTTATAAAGCTCAAAACTTTAGCTAGCATGGCATTGCCTCCGAAAACTGACAATACTTTTGGATATGATTGATAATTAGGTTCTTTGCTCGCTCAATTGACACGACAGCCTAATTTTCTTGCAAATAGTATTTATAGTTCGAGCCTTTCTTTTAAAAGTAACAATCCTCGCTTATACTTTATTTTGGTCTGAAAATTGCATTACTTCAGTTAATCCCCCCTCACAAAGAAAATAACTGTGCAAAATAAAATACTGGACAACGTAACAGTAGCCATTCTGCTTTTTAATGCTAACCTAAAGCTAACATACATTAATATCGCGGGAGAGATTTTACTTGGAGACAGTTCAAGACACTTAAAAGGCAAGTCGGCACAATCCTTATTTATGAGCGATCCAAAATTTATTAAGGACTTAGAGAAATCTATATCGCACAATGAAGCCTTTGTAAATCGTGAATTAACTTTACGTATACAAAGCAAGAATATCACCATTAATATTAGTGTTAGCCCTATCATTGAACCCAATAAAGAAACCGAAATCTTAATTGAGCTACGACAAATTGATCGCCATATCCGCATCTCCAAAGAAGAACAATTATTAGATCAACAAAATACCTCACGCATGCTAATGCGTGGTTTTGCACATGAAATAAAAAATCCCTTGGGTGGTTTACGTGGCGCAGCACAGTTATTAGCACTCGAACTAGAAGACAATGAACTTGCAGAGTACACTCAAATTATTATTGAAGAAGCTGACCGCATGACATCGCTGATGGATAAAATGCTCGGCCCAAACAAAGTCCCAAATAAAGTCTCATTCAACCTACACGAGGCGCTAGAGCGCGTCAGACACCTAGTACAAGCCGAAACTAATGATTCAATTACATTAGTGCGCGATTACGACCCTAGTATCCCTGAATTACAGGCTGATAAAAACCAATTAATTCAAGTATTTTTAAATATTGTACGTAATGCAGCTCAGGCTATTGAAGATAATCATGCAGGAAAAATAATTTTACGCTCCCGTATTCTTAGGCAAATGACCATTGCCGGAAAGCGCCATAAACTGACAGCGAAAATCGACATTATCGATAACGGGACAGGTATAAAAGCAGAATTTATGAGCCAAATTTTCTACCCTATGATCACCGGGCGTAGTAACGGTACTGGGCTAGGCTTACCCATCGCACAATCCATTATTAACCAATACAATGGCATCATCGAGTGCAGCAGCAACCCCGGTGAAACAATTTTTTCAATTTATATACCCGTAGGAAATGCTAATGACTAACAAATATCATGTATGGATCACTGATGATGATAAATCTATTCGCTGGGTGATTGAAAAAACACTTGCAAAAAATAATATTGCGACACGCAGCTTTGCATCTGCCAATGCATTACTTAAAGCACTTAAAGAGGATACGCCTGACGCTTTAGTGTCTGATATTCGTATGGATGGTATGGATGGCTTAGAGTTACTAGAAAAGCTTCAACATTTGCACCCTAAATTACCCATCATTATTATGACGGCGCATTCTGACTTAGATAGTGCCGTCTCCGCTTTTCACGGCGGAGCCTTTGAATACATACCGAAACCATTTGATATTGAAGAAATGCTAGCTATTGTTATGCGTGCCTGCCTACATAACGAGCAGCAGAAGAACAACAAACCAAAAACCAATAAGGAACTACCTGCTCCACCTGAAATTATTGGCGAAGCGCCTGCTATGCAAGAAGTATTTCGTGCCATTGGCCGGCTAGCACGCTCGCATATCACCGTCCTTATCAATGGCCAATCAGGAACAGGAAAAGAATTAGTTGCCAAAGCATTACATCGACATAGCCCACGCACTAAAGAACCTTTTATTGCCTTAAATATGGCGGCTATCCCTAAAGATCTCATGGAGTCAGAATTATTTGGCCATGAAAAAGGCGCTTTTACTGGCGCTAATTCAAGACGTATAGGGCGCTTTGAGCAAGCCAATAATGGCACTTTATTTTTAGACGAAATTGGCGACATGCCAGCAGAATTACAAACGCGATTACTGCGTGTCTTAGCAGATAATGAATTTTATTCAGTAGGTGCCCATACACCCACGAAAGTAAATGTACGTATTATTGCTGCAACGCATCAAAATCTTGAAGAGCTCGTCGAACAAGGTTTATTTAGAGAAGATTTATTTCATCGCCTTAATGTCATTCGTATTCATATCCCCCCTTTACATGATCGTACTCAAGATATACCCATACTAATGCAACACTTTCTCAGCTTGGCCGCTAAAGAGTTAAGTACTGAGATAAAAATATTAATGCCTGAAGCCGAGTCTTATTTATGCGCTTTACCATGGCCAGGAAATGTACGCCAATTAGAAAACACTTGCCGCTGGCTTACCGTTATGGCAACAGGCCGAGAAATACATTTAGCTGATTTACCTCCTGAATTACTCGCCCAAAAAAAGTCAATCCAGAGCGCTGAAAAATCAATTAACTTAGGAAATAACTGGGAATCAAGCTTAAAATATACAATAGAAGAAAAAATTAAACGAGGGGAAAAAAATATTGCCAAACAGATCATCCCCTTAACTGAAAGGATTTTAATTAAATCAGCTTTAATGCACACTCAAGGTCACCGACATGAAGCAGCCAATCTTTTAGGCTATGGCCGCAACACGCTAACGCGAAAAATCAAAGAATTGGCCATTGAATAATTGCGCTAAACCCTATTTAGTATGTTCTAGGTCACTGCCATTAAGTTAAGGAATTAGCTCATTGGGGCGCGCCTGCTCTCATAGCTGAAAATAGCAGGCTAAAGCACTGCGCCCCATATTCTATTGCTATTAACTTAATGACAGTGAGGTTCTAGGTAGGTAGTAGCACACTAAATACTTGATATTATTTATTAAGATTCAATAATTTATAAAATCACCGGCAGTGCTACATGCTTTAAAGTTTCGAACTTTACAAAAAGTCAGCTTAAAAAACCATAAACTGCCTGTAAAAATGCTTCAGGTTGCTGTGCATGTATCCAGTGCCCTGCCCCTGGAATAATTTTTATCTGTGCATTAGGAAAAAAAGCGTAAACACTTTCCTCAATGACATAATCAGACATTTCCCCGCCCAAAAATAATGTATCACGCGTATAAGCCTGCAATGCTTCCACCTCAGGAAAAGCGATAATATTATCAGCCGTTTTTGCGAAAATACTTAAATCAATACGCCAATGATATTTTCCCTCTTTAAGCACAAGGTTTTGCAGTAAAAACTGCCGAAAACTTAGCTCTGGAATAGAGTTAGAAAGCAAATCATCTGCCTGCTTACGATTCGTTAACTGCTCTAAAGGTAACGCTTGTAGAGCAGAAATCAAATTATCAAAGCTATGCCGGTAACTCACTGGCGATATATCCACTATAACTTGCCGATTAATACGCGCAGCATGATGTAAAGCAAACCACATAACCGCCTTCCCTCCCATACTATGCCCGATAAAGTGAGCTGACTCTATATTATGCATATTAAGAAATAGCTCAATATCAGCAGACATTTCAGGGTAATCCATTGCTGGCACATGCGGCGATTCGCCATGATTACGCATATCTAATACATAGACATGATAATGCTCAGCTAGCTTTTTAGCTATTAGTCGCCAATTGCGTGAAGAAGCAAAAAAACCATGAATAATTAATAAATCGGGCAATGAAGGTTGACCATATTCTTCAAAATTCAAATGAACAGCTTTAGGCATACTTTTGCCCTGAAATGGTCGCAACAAACTGACGGCTCCCACCATGATTTCGGTGTTCGCAAAGATAAATACCCTGCCAAATACCTAAATTTAATTCTCCTTGGCTAATGGGAATATTAAGACTAACGCCTAAAATACTACTTTTTAAATGTGCGGGCATATCATCATCACCCTCATAATCATGCTGATAATAAGGTGCTTTTTCTGGTACAAATTGATTAAAATGACTTTCAAAATCTGACCTAACGGTTGGATCAGCATTTTCATTAATTGTGAGAGCAGCGGAAGTATGCTTTATAAATAAATTAAACAGACCATATTCAATTAAACTCAAATCAGGAACTTTACTAACAACATCCTGAGTAATTAAATGAAATCCTCTCGATTTTTCTGGTAAATTAAATTCTTTTTGTATCCACATACTCATATTATTTACTAACCTTTTATTCGCCATAAAAAAGTGACCCTATGTAACTTCTCAGTCCCTACTTAGCCAGATGCTCATTCAAATCATAATCAGAAACAATAGGTTCCCTGCCCTGAGTCTTATCATTAAAATATTCATAACAACAAACCCCTAAAAACCCACCCGAAATATTAAAGACCTGCGTGTAACCGTTGGCTTGCAATGTTAATACCGCGTTATATGAACGTTGCCCCGAACGACAATGCACGTATATTGGCACATCTTTTGGAATTTCATCCATTCGGTCACGTAGTTGAGACAAAGGAATAAGCGTCGCTTTCTTAATGTGTCCTATTTCATATTCAGGCATCTCTCGTACATCAAGAATATAAGCCCCCTGCTCGACTAAACCTCGCACCTCACTCATAGAGACTTGTTTAAACGCACCATGCAATAGATTTGAAGCGACATAACCTGCAAAGTTGACAGCATCTTTCCCTGTACCAAATGGCGGCGCATAACATAATTCCAAATCACGTAAATGCTCCACCGTTGCACCAAATTTAATCGCTGTTGCAATTACATCTACACGTTTATCAACATTACCATGTCCAATCGCTTGCGCACCGAGCACCCGCCCCGTGGGCTTTTCAAAAATGACTTTAAAGCCTAGCTCTTCTGCATCAGGCATAATGCCGACTTTATCCTTTGGGATGATTTGCGCCCAACCATAATCAATATTAAGACTCGCCAATGCCTTTTCATTTAGCCCCGTTGCGGCTGCATTATAATTAAAGACTTTAACCACTGATGAACCAATATAACCCGTATTGTTAATCTCTTTACCGTGTATATGGTCTGCAACTGAACGAGCCTGTTTCAGAGCGGGGCCTGCAAGCGATAATTTAAAATTACTCTGCGTTAAGGTGTTATACACCTCAATAGCATCGCCTACTGCGTATATGTCAGGATCATTAGTCAAAAAGTTAGGATCGACTTTTATCGCCCCCGTTTTACCCAGCTCTAATCCGGCTTGCTCTGCCAGTTGTGTTTCAGGTCGAATCCCTATCGACATTACGACAACTTCTGAGCTAATCTCTTGACCTGATTCCAGTATCACTTTGTCAGTATCAAAGGCGGTCACTTTATCGCCGACTATCAATTCAACACCATGATCAATGATTTCTTTGTGTAGAATTTGTACCATTTCTTCATCAAATTGAGCAAGCACCTGTGGCAGTGCTTCGACCAAAGACACTTTATGCCCAGCTTCAACAAGGTTTTCCATGACTTCAATACCAATAAACCCACCACCGATCACGGTCACTCGTGTAGGATTTACCTGATCAATAAAGCGTTTGAGTTTATCAATATCAACCACATTTCTAATGGTGAAGACATTGGCTTTTTCTATCCCAGGTATAGGGGGCACAATAGGGTATGCGCCAGGTGATAGGATCAATTTGTCATATGACTCTGTATACCTTTCCCCCGTAACCAGATCCTTTACATCAACGGCTTTATTTTTCCTGTCTATGGATAGCACTTCATGATTAACCCTTGCATCAATATTATATTGGCCTTTGAACTTATCAGGGTACATCAATACGAGGTCTTCCGCTTTTTCTATTTGACCACTTAAATGATAAGGCAGGCAACAATTTGAAAAAGAAACGTTTGGTCCTTTTTCAAACATGATAATTTGATCCTCTTCGCCTAAGCGCCTTAATCTGGCTGCGGCTGATGCACCACCAGCAACACCCCCGATGACTAAATATTTTTTACTCATAATGCGTTCCTTTAGTTTTTTTGTTGATAAATGGGGCAGTAATGCTTAAGCCGGCAATAGGTGACTTTATTTAAATACCTATTTTTTCAATAGGGACAATAACGATATTCTAAGCCAAATTATCCCTTAATTATTGACCTAAATATTAGGAATTGGCTATAAGTAACTTCACACTTAACTTAGCCCTAAATTTCATTAACTTTTTATTTTTATTACCATACTCACTTTAAGGAATTACTGGCAAAAAACACCTAAAGCTAATATCATTATGCGTTAAATATAAAGTGAAAATCAATAATTTACACTACACTGTACTTACAACAGACACAGACGAATTGAAAACAAACGCCATTCTAAAAGAACAACTAGACGCATTATATTCAAGAATCTATACATTAACGATAACTTCATGTGTCTTAGCAATACTTGTTTATTACCTTCTTATTGATTACGCACGCTATCCTAAGCTTGCTTTTGCAGGACTTGTATCTACTACTTTGATATACCTCATCCGATCATGGGATTGCTATTTATTTCACCATAGAAAAGAAAACAATTACCATTATTGGTTAAAACGCTTTTCGCTTCTTACCTATATTACATCCTTTACATGGAGCGCATTGCTAATCGGCATTAGTTCTCAAAATGATAATCAAATGCTCGCAACACTCATTCTCTCAGGCGTCGCAATGTCAGCGGTTTCAGTACTCAGTTACAGAAAAGAAATCATTTATATATTTCTCACTTTACTGTTTATTCCATTGCTGGGCATGCTGTATTTTATCCAGGAAGCATTATCATTAACACTGCAAGTCTTTATCATATTGTTCTATTTATTCCTCATCAACCAAGCAAGGATTTTATATAAAAATTTCACTGAATGTATTAAAGGTCAAATTAAAACGCAAGAGCAAACTAATTCCCTGCAAAATTTAAAACACGCTATAGACCAACATTCGATTATTAGTATTACAGATCTTAAAGGGAATATTATCGATGTAAACGATAGCTTTATAAATATCAGCAAATATTCACGCGATGAACTCATTGGTAAAAACCATAAACTATTAAAATCTGGTTTTCATTCGCATTCCTTCTTCTCAGATATGTGGTCAACCATAGCAAATGGCAAAGTTTGGCATGGTGAAATTAAAAATAAGGCCAAAGATGGAAGCTATTACTGGGTTGCATCAGCTATCGTTCCACAAATAAATAAAAACGGCAAACCCGCACAATATATTTCTATTCGCACCGATATTACTGAGTTAAAACACCTAGAAAGTCAACGCTATATCGAACATCAACATGCAAGTATTCGTGCCTCCATATCCCAAACATTGCAACAAGAAACCCCATTAAAAAAACGTTTTGCGAAAGCACTGGCTTTGTTATGCCAGTTTAATGGTCTAGATGTACAGCAAAAAGCGGGCATTTTTTTGAAGCAAGGTGATGAACTGCATTTGTTTGCAACGTATGGAAATTTTTCAAATGAATTTATCATTAAAGAAGAATGCATAAAAGTGGGGGACTGTTTATGTGGTAAAGTTGCCGCAAATGGATTATTAAAAATCTCTAATGATTGCTTTACAGACCATGAGCATGAGCACACATTTAAAAATATGACAGATCATGGGCACTATATTGTGCCCTTAAATTATGCAAATAAAGTATTAGGCATATTGTTTTTATATACAGACCCTTACCCCTCTCGTGAAGCAACACGACTAACAACGTTATCTGATATAGCGCATATGATGGCACTTGCCATCACTAATAAACAAACACAGCAAAAATTATTGGCCGAAAAAATAAGTGCGGATAAGGCAAATAGAGCTAAATCGGAATTTTTATCATCAATGAGTCATGAATTAAGAACGCCTCTTAACGCAATCTTGGGCTTCGCTCAATTATTAGAATATGATGACATAAACCCCTTATCTGATGACCAACAAGAAAGCCTAGGTTATATACTATCAAGTGGAAAGCACTTATTAGCCCTTATTGATCAAGTTTTGGAATTATCTGCGATTGAAGCAGGAAAAACAAAACTTTCTATTGAAGCAATACAACTAAGAGATGTCATGAATGAATCCTTATCCTTACTGCTTCCACTCGCAGAAAAAGCCGATACTAAACTCAATACTTTATCTGGTGCAAATTTCATTTTAAAAGCTGACTATACAAAAACAAAGCAAATCATCCTTAACCTTGTCTCTAATGCCATAAAATATAATCGCAAAAATGGCTCTGTCGATATTGACTGGAAAATAATGCCTAATCACCTACTCAGAATCAGTATTACTGATTCAGGGATTGGAATTTCAGATAAAAATAAAGGCAAAATATTCAATGCATTTCAAAGACTAGGCCAAGAATCATCGGGCATTGAAGGTACCGGCATTGGGTTGGTTGTCACTAAAGAATTAGTTGAACTAATGGATGGGTACATTGGTTTTAATAGCATTGAAGGTCAAGGCTCTACTTTTTGGTTTGAATTACCAATAAAAGTAACAGATGTAACAGATGTAACAGATGTAACAGATGTAACAGATGTAACAGCCATGAGGAAAGCAGGCGCACCTAACTATAAAAAGATTCTTTACGTTGAAGATAATCCCGTCAATAGACATCTGATGACATCTTTTTTTGCTCAACTTAAACACTACACCTTACAAATGGTTGAAACAGGTGAATTAGGTAGGCAAAAAGCTTTAGATCAAGATTTTGACCTTATATTGATGGATATTAACTTACCTGGGATAGACGGCAAAGGCTTAACCCGAGAATTGCGAAAAACAGACAATTATAAACATAAACCCATTATTGCTGTATCCGCCGCCGCAATGCCGCACGATATCGCATCAGCCGAGGGTTTATTTGATTACTACTTAACAAAACCTATTCAACTGACTGAATTACAAGAAATATTAAAACAATATTTAGATTAATCATGATGCCTCAAGCTATTCATTTTTAAGCATGATATAGTCCATGGCTTCGTAAAAGAACAATTATAAAATTTAGCCCATATTTTTAATCAAGAGTTTTTATCATGATGGACACAATTAATATCAAATCTGCGCATATCTTAATTGTTGATGATCAAATTATTAATGTAAAATTATTAGAAAAAATTCTCAAGCAAGCTGGCTATAAATATATCTTTTCAACGACTGATTCGCGCCAAACAACGACACTCTTTATCGAACATCAAATTGATATTTTGCTCCTTGATATTCGTATGCCTCACCTTGATGGCTTTCAAGTCATGGATCAATTAAATAATATTAGCAATGACTATCTCCCCATACTGATACTCACGGCCGAACTAAGCTCTGAAACACGTGCTAAGGCACTTACCAGTGGTGCAAAAGATTTTTTGACCAAACCCTTTGAGCGACTAGAAGTATTACAACGAATTCATAATATTCTTGAAGTACGCTTATTATACAAACAACTCAGCAATCAAAATAAGCACCTTGAAGAAGAGGTTAAAAAACGAACGATTGAACTTGAAAAAAGCCGTTATGAAGTCATAGAACGCCTTGGCCAAGCCGCAGAATTTAAGGACAATGAAACAGGAAACCACGTCACCAGAATGAGTTACTACTCTCGTTTACTCGCTCAAGCGAAAGGGCTACCTGATAATGAAGTGGAACTTATTTTTCTCGCAACACCGATGCATGATATTGGTAAAATTGGCATACCTGACAACATATTACTGAAACCAGGCAAACTGGATGATGATGAACGAGAAGTTATGCAAACACATGTCATGATTGGAGCAGAACTGTTATCGGGGAGCGATGACATTCCCTTAATGAAAATGGCAAAGAGCGTTGCCTTAACTCATCATGAAAAATGGGATGGTAGTGGCTACCCAAATGGACTTTCCGGAACAGATATTCCACTCGAAGGTCGTATTTGTGCTATCTGCGATGTCTTTGATGCCTTAACCTCAGAACGACCCTATAAAAAATCATGGTCAATTGATGATGCAATGGCACTGATTCAACGCGAAATCGGACATCACTTTGACCCTGAACTTACCGCTCTCTTTACATCTATTTTAAATGAGGTCTTAGTCTATCGTAACAAATATATCGATAGTGCTGTATAGCATCAGCTTATGAGCCTGTCACACACATCGAGATTTTCATTGTAGTATCTTTAAATGACAGTGCCATTAAAGCCTTAGTTAGAGCTGGAATTATAACTTTCGTTGGCATGCCTTGAAGCACCCTTGGGCAAGCTGACATACACTGAAAGAATTAGGGGGGGGATGAAGCAGTTTTGATATGTTTCAACGGTACGCACATATAGCGCCTGAGCATCTAGCGGAGTACGCTAATAATCTATCGGCTAGTTGCAAAATCGTTGCAGAGAAAAATAAACTAAGACTAAGGTTAGTCTAACCTATTGAATTAATTGGGGTGGACGATGGGGCTCGAACCCACGACAACCGGAATCACAATCCGGGACTCTACCAACTGAGCTACGCCCACCATAATGATGAATCTTTAGGAAATATGGTGCGCTTGACAGGAGTCGAACCTGTGACCCTCGGCTTAGAAGGCCGATGCTCTATCCAGCTGAGCTACAAGCGCAAGTTGGTCGGGATAGAGGGATTCGAACCCCCGACATCCTGCTCCCAAAGCAGGCGCGCTACCAAACTGCGCTATATCCCGAACTATTCATAAGCCTTTAAGCTGAATCACTAAGTAGCAATTAACTCCCTAAAGAGCCAACTATTATAACGTTTAATTCTTAACGGTCAACTTATTATTTAAATAAATTATAATTTATTTTTTACAACTTGGTAAATATTGTCTACCTTTAACTCAGAATCAGATAGAATACCTTCAAGTTCAATAAGTTGCGCATCTGCGAAAGCACGATCTTTTAAACTTGCTGTATTAATATAAACATTCAATGCTGCGCTTTTTAAGCCAGCATAAGCCGACATAGCCCCTGCCCCCGCATCACTGATCACATGAACACTTCCTTTTTCTGCTGCTTCCTGACTAAGCTCTATTGCTTCCGCACAAGCTTTAGCACACGCCAAAGGCACCAAAGTTGCCGCTTTTAAAACGACTTGGATTTGTTTGCTACGCGCCGCTTTTTCTTCATCAGTCTCTTTAGGTAGCCCGTAAGCTAGCATTAAGCGATCAAAAACATCCACATCAGCTTTAATCATCTCAGTTAAGCTTGTTCGTAACGCTTCTGATTTAGCTAGTAATGCTTGCATCTGCGTATCAACCTCAATGTACTTTGGCTTCCCAATCGTTAAGTTACAGACCATACTCGTTAGCGCAGCCGATTGTGCACCCATTAACGCTGCCACACTACCTCCTCCAGGCGTGGCTGATCGGCTCGCTAATTCATTAAGAAACAGTTCTATCGACTTATCTTTTATTTCACTCATACGTAATTCCTTTCATTATCTAACCCACCTACTAAGCCGAAACCTAAGTACCTGCGTAAACATATTCTATAATATTCAAATAGCTTTACTCGTAGCGCCAACTCGTCCCCGTTGCAACATCTTCCAAAACAATTCCCTGAGCTTTTAAATCATCGCGAATTTTATCAGCTAATGCCCAATCTTTATTTTTCTTTGCGGCAATACGCTGCGCTATCAATGCTTCGATAGCTTGCTCTGCTAAACCGCTGTCTTGCGTGCCATCTGCTGTTTTTAAGAATTCATCGGGGTCATCCTGCAAAATTCCTAAAACACTGGATAGCTCTTTTAATTCGGCCGCTAATTGCGCAGCAAGTTCAACATCATTATTTTTTATTTTATTCAATTCTCTTGCCATATCAAACAAAACCGCAACTGCCACAGCGGTATTAAAGTCATCATCCATTGCTTGCTTAAAACGCAACGTATAATCCGTTGCCTGCACATCTGTTGCAACAACAACGCCACGTAAAGCAGTATATAGTCGCGTAACAGCTGAGCCCGCATCATCTAATTGTTCGTCAGAATAATTTAAAGGACTACGATAATGACTGGACAATACGAAAAAGCGCACAATTTCAGCGCGATACTGCTTCAGCACTTCTCTAACAGTAAAGAAATTACCTAATGACTTAGACATTTTTTCTTCATTAATACGCACAAAACCATTATGCATCCAGACATTGACAAACTTTTCGTCAGTCGCTCCTTCAGACTGAGCAATCTCATTTTCATGGTGTGGAAACTGTAAATCCATGCCGCCACCATGTATATCAAAGTGATGCCCTAAGCAGCGTGTTGCCATCGCTGAGCATTCTATATGCCAACCTGGTCGCCCTCTTCCCCAAGGCGAATTCCAGTACGGCTCATCCGCTTTAGACTTTTTCCATAACACAAAGTCAAACGGGTTCTTTTTAGCTAAATTCACATCAACCCGTTCGCCCGCCTGAAGTTCATCAAGCTTCTTACCTGATAAAGCACCATAGTTAGCAAATTTATCCACTGCATAAAAAACATCGCCATTACTACCGGTATAAGCCAAACCTTTTTCAAACAAAGCTGTAATCATTAGGATAATATCATCCATCGATTTTGTTGCTCTAGGCTCAATATCAGGAGGTAATACCGATAGTTCACGCTCATCTTCATGCATAGCATCAATAAAGCGCTCTGTTAATTCACTAATCTCTTCTTTATTCTCATTAGCTCGCTGAATAATTTTATCGTCAATATCTGTGACATTACGAACATAAGTCAAATCGTAGCCCGAATAACGTAAATAACGCGCAACAATATCAAATACAACCATCACACGCGCATGACCTATATGACAATAATCATAAACCGTCATACCACAGACATACATACCTACTTTACCTTCAACTTTAGGCGTAAAAACTTCTTTCTCTCTACTTAAAGTATTGTAAATTTTTAACATTTTGTGTCGCTACTCAGGATAAATTAATCTTAATGGCTCGTAGTATACGAGCTTAACTGATCAATTTTCCAAGATTAACGCTTCTCTTTCAAGATAAAAACACATAGAATTTACCTTTTGCATCTTTTTATAGTGAGCATTATGCGTTCTTTAATCCTTTTTTTAATGCTGTCTTTTACTTCAACTTATTCTTTTTCAACGGAAAACAAAATGTCAGAAACACAAACTAAAGTTAAATTTCAAACTACATTAGGCGATTTTATTATTGAATTAGACGCTGAAAAAGCGCCGATTACAGTAAAGAATTTTATTACTTACGTCGAGGAAGGCTTTTATGACGGTACAATTTTTCACCGTATCATTCCTGGATTTATGGCGCAAGGCGGTGGTTTTGATACTAGCTTCGCCCAAAAAGAAACACATGGCATGATCAAAAATGAAGCTGATAATGGCTTAAAAAATGACCGTGGTACACTCGCTATGGCGCGCACACCTGCACCTGACTCAGCAACAGCACAATTTTTTATTAACTATAAAGACAATGACTTTCTAAACTACAGCGCACCAACACAAAATGGCTGGGGTTATGCAGTATTTGCTAAGGTAATTGAAGGCATGGATACTGTTGATGAAATGGCCAAGCAGGCAACAGGCAATAAAAATGGTCATCAAGACGTACCTACAACAGACATCATTATAGAAAAAGCAGAGATTGTTCAGTAAAGAATGACCATTCAATTAAACTCTAAACTTTAGGTTAAATAGCATTGTTAGTCTCCAAAGGACAGGCAATGCTATCGGGTATTATTGAATATCACTCGCTGAAAATCAGGGAAACGGAGCGATAGCGAAGTGATGATTTTTAGTCCGCAGTAGGCGACAGGGAAATTCGCCAATCCGAAGTGCACTGCGATAGCAGTGCGCGAGGGAGGCTAGAATTTTATCCCGACAGCCGTCAAGCCATTTGAGGTAGCTTTAACGTAGCGGCTTTTGTGCGAAGTTGAAGCGGACGCAGGGCGTACTGGGGCTTATCCAATTCGCTCCGTATGTGAATGAATATTTGGCGACAGGAGTCCCAAGTATTTCATGAGGTAGGATGGCGCGCCTACCCTGAGTAACAGCAATAAACGGCTCATTTATGAGCCGTTTTTTTATAACTTTTCATTATTCACAGATCTTTGAGGCATTAAGGTTATTGTAGGGTATGCTAAGAAATGAAGCATCACCCTACGACGTTCTGTGTCCCCCTTTTAATGAAAAAATACGTTTTTTCTTTAATAGAATTAAGGATTGAGAATTTTATAGCCCCCGAAACTGACACAGGATTTCTGTTCAGTTTCGGATTTTATTTCACCCCAGCCCTAAGGATGAATAATAATGTGTAACGAAACGCTTTTTATTTCAGATCTGCACCTAACGATTGAGCGCCCTGAAATAACGCAAAAGTTTCTCAATCTATTAGCTGGACGCGCCAAACAGGCAAAAGCACTTTATATTTTAGGTGACTTATTTGATACTTGGGTTGGCGATGATGACTTTAGCCCGCCCATTAAAACGGTCAAAAAACATTTAAAAGCATTAACAGCACAAGGCACCCCCGTTTTCTATATACACGGCAATCGTGATTTTTTAATTGGTCAGCGCTTTAGCAAAGAAAGTGGCATGACTTTATTAGATGAATATAGCGTCATTGATTTATATGGCACCCCCACCTTGCTAACGCATGGTGACTTATTGTGTACTGATGACTTACCCTACCAAGCGTTTCGCATAAAATCACACAGCAAAGAGTGGCAAAAAAATGTTTTATCTAAACCATTAATATTAAGAATACTTTATGCACGCTGGTATCGTTTACGCAGCTTTTTCCATAAACGCAAAAAGTCTCAAGATATTATGGATGTTAATCAAGCCACCATAGTGAGTGTTATGAAAAAATATAAAACAACACGCCTGATCCATGGCCATACTCACCGCCCAGCAGTACATGATCTAAAAATCAATGGTTTAAGCGGGCAACGCTTCGTACTGGCCGAATGGAAAAAAGAGAGTACTAGTATTTTAGTGTGGACTGCCTCAGGGTATACACATGAAAGAATCTAATCGAGTAATTTATCGCCATTTAATAAACGATAAACTGAGACACAACCTGCACAACAAAATAGCTTTAATCCTTCTGTCGTATTGACAGTAAAACCATTAATTTCTACAGAAAGTCCGCATAAAACACATTTAATTTCATTTTCTTTCATATTGCTCTCTCCTTTCTGTAAACCATCATTACGCTTTACTGAATCGGCGCTCATACCACTGCATAAAATATCCCATTGGCTTATATTGCCCTGTGCGTAAATAATAAAGCGTGTATTCACTATTAATAGAAGATTTCAATAAATATTTAGACGTGCTTGTACCACAAAAAAGCAATTGATCACCTTCTAAAATTTTATAATCTTTAGCCGGTAAGACAATTTCTTTACCACAAGATTTAATAACGAAGGGCACTAAATCCAACTCAACATCTCGATTACGAGGGTCAGAAATAATATGTCCTAGCAATACTTCTTCGCCCTCATCTAAAGCTTGAATAACAGCACTACTTTTTTCAGAATTAAAATCTATCGTCACTAAGCAAGGCTTTTGATTACCAATTTTCTCTCTCAATAAAACCAGTAAATTTTTAAGTATTCTCTCTCTCCCGGGTTCTTTAGCAAGTAAATACCTGAAAAAAGGTTTTAATAAAGGCGCAATTAATAATAACAATATTTTTCTTGCTGTTACCAAAGTAGGCTGCATAATCATATCGACATTCGCCTCAGAGAAGGCAACCTCATTTTCATGGCTATTTTGACGCACAATAGTAAATAAATTACTATTCAAACAACGGGCATTTAATAAAGTACCTAAATTATGTCCATCATCAGCATCAGCTGCTAATAATCCTACTGCTTCATGGATACCGGCCTGACTTAATGTCTTGGCATTAACATGACCAATAACATAAGTGTCAATCTCTTCTTCTTTACGCCTAGAATGCGGATCAATAACCGCTGTTTTAACGCCATTTTTTGTCAATACCCGATTAGCCTCAAGCCCCATGCGCCCATAACCACAAATAATCCACCCCCCTAGAGGTGGTTGAACATAACTATCTAACGTTGCACATTTATCCCCTACTAACCAATTATTTAAAGCATAAAAAGCGGTATTATTAATACTTGCATTAAGCACTCGCGCAAAGGTTTTAAACGGATCAACAATATGCACTTCCCCCCCTAAAGTCGATAAAGTTTCTTCAAAGTCATCTACTTTAGACATGGTAATAATTCTCGTTTTGGGGTTGAGTAAACGCACTATAGCCGATATCTTCAGATTTACCTCTTCATTATTAGTTATACAAACAACAGCTTGGCAGTTTGCACTCCGTACCCCAGCTTCCAATAAATATCGCGGGATACTAGCATTTGCACATAAGCCGGGGACTGCTGTTTTATAATTGCGTAATTTTAATGCTTGAATACGATCTTCACTTTGATCAATAACAATGACTCTTAGACCCGCCTCATTCATGCCTCTAACCAAAACACTCCCAGTATCACCAAAACCACAGACAATATAAAATGGCCCAGCAATACGGTTTACATTTTTAGCAAATCGCCACTCTTCAACTGCGCGTAAAAAGTAACGATTTTGAAATAAACGAACAATACTACCCAGTGCATAAAACCAAGTCACGACACTGACATACAAACAAACAATTGCCCACAAACGCTGTGCATCACTAAAAACAAAAGGAATTTCACCAAAGCCTGTTGTCGTAGCCGTATATGTCATAAAATAGAAAGCATGAAAAATACTTAAATACTGAACCTCACCATTTAACTCAGGGCCTGGAATAAACACCATTCCTAAAATGGCCAGTGCATAGACAATTAATATGGCCATTAGGGGGGCACGCATCTCGCGCATTACAATAAAAGTAACGCGACTTATATCCTGGCTTGAATTCATAATTTATATCAATACTAAGTTCTATTTAAAGAGTTCTGTACTTAGGCAACTCACAATAAATCCCTATCACCTTGCTAGCCTTTTGTCCGTCTTCTTTATGATAAAAACTGCGTAGCCAGCTATGCGCCAAACCTACGCCTTGAAGACCAACACCCCCCTATGCAATACAGGTGGTTTATTAATTTCTCCTTATCTTACAACCTTGACATTAAGGTCTCGGAAACTAAAATAACAACTGAAATTACATTAGCTACCAAAGCTCCCCCCGCAAGCGCAATAATGCTTGCCATCACATCAGGCGTGACACCTGTACCAGCGATATGTACAGCAAAAGTCCAACGTAATGCCGCCGCAATTAATTCAAAATCAGCGACTAAACTGGTCGCTAATAAAATTGCCCCAATTTGTGAACGATCACCCAATTTTAAACCTGTTGCAATTAAGTTAACCACAACCACAGCAAACAGCTCAAAAACACTGTGATGGGCCGCATTATCATATTCACCCAGAAAAAACCCGACATTTAGTGTGAGTGATAAAACAATGAAAAAACCAAAAATAACTTTCTCAAAATTCACAGGAGACCCTCAATAATAAAGCACAAATAAACGTTTATTTTACCTTAAAATAGCAGTAACTCATGAAAAAACTAGACTTTAAATATTATTGTTTGCTAATATATACGTTTAAATCACTTAGCAAAGAGGCTTATTATGAAAATGACAGCAATGGACTTAGTAGCAAACGCCAAACAAAATATTTCTGAAATATCTGTCGCTGAAGCAAAACAAGCTCTATCAGAACACCTTATTTTAGATGTTAGAGAGCCGGCTGAATTTGCTGCAGGACAACTACCGAATGCCATCAATATTCCTCGTGGCGTACTGGAATTTCAAATTAACAACCACCCTGATTTTGCAGGTCAACACGCTGCGAAAATTATAGTCTACTGCCAATCAGGTGGGCGCTCTGCTCTAGCTACCGAAACTTTACATAAGCTAGGCTATACTAATGCCGTGAGTTTAGCGGGTGGCTATAAAGCATGGTCTGAAAGCTAAAGTGCAACAACTCGACTCTATTAGGCTAGATAAATGGCTCTGGGCTGCGCGTTTTTTTAAAACGCGCAGACTCGCCACCGACGCGGTATCGGGTGGTAAAGTTCATTTGAATGGACAACGCACTAAACCGAGTAAAGACGTTAAAGTCAATGATACTTTAGTCATTCATAAAGACCAGTACAGCTGGGATATTACCGTATTAGGTATAAACGCCCAACGCAGACCCGCCGCAGAAGCTGTTTTATTATATTCAGAATCAGAAGCAAGTCGCTTAAAACGCGCACAAGATGCCGCACAACGACGAGCAGAGCGCCTACTGATGTCAGATGAACCCGCACAACGTCCAAATAAAAAACAGCGTCGCCAGATTCATCGATTTAAGCAAAGCGAAAGCTAAAATACTACAAACAACTGGGCGGCTTAGGCAAACCCGCTATCTTAGCCGCATATTTTAAGGGCCCTTCAGGAAATAATCTCAGTAAATACCGGCTACTCGCTTTCTCTGCGCCTAATGTATTCTTAATAGCTTTAGCAAAAACACGCGCATTGGGTAAATATTTATAGTCTTGATAAAACTGACGAAAAAATAATAGAATTTCCCTGTGCTCCGCACTTAAAACAATACCCTCTAACTGAGCAAGATGTACCGCTACCTCGTCATTCCATTGCGTCATATCACATAAAAAACCTTGATCTGTTACTTCAATATGATGCCCTTTTATTTCTAATTCCATGTTTTAATCACTTTATGCTCAGTCGTCAAAGTAACAAACCCTGAATAATCAACTCGCTTGATATTCGTTATGATCTCATCATGCACAAGCCCTCTTGCCAATAAATCAGGCTCTAAAACATAACACTGGAAATTCTGACAATACTGTTCTAATTGCTCAGCAGTCTGTGTTTTGCTATACAACGCTAAAACAGCACTACCCATAAAAATTAGCGCATCCCCTTGTGCAATCCGCCGAAAAAAAACATCGTGTTCAACACGTTTATTAAGAATATGCAGCATTATTCACCTGCAAATAATTTTAAACCCACTACGCCCATAATAATAAGTAAAATAGACGATAAACGGTAAATATCTACCGACTCTTTAAATAAAAAAATACCCGCGATGGCAATACCTGCTGCACCTACGCCTGTCCAGATTGCATAGGCAGTCCCTAAAGGCAAAGTTTTAATCGATAACATTAATAAACCAAAGCTTCCTGCACCTGATACAGCGGTGACAATCGAAGGAATTAATTTGGTAAATCCTTCATTATATTTGAGACTCAAAGCAAAAAATATTTCTGCAATACTCGCCCCCATTAAATACAGCCAACCCATCTTCTCTCCCAATCAATATACAGATAATACGGATTATTCTACAATAGCTTATTCATTGCTTAATTATTTATTTGCTTATGTCTTCAGAACCCAGTTTTGTTATCAGAAATAGTGCTGACATTATGCGTAAACTGACCCTTATGTGGAAACAAGGCTGCTTAATCAGCGCGCACTTTGGTGAAACTAAAGAATCGTTTATTACTGCAATTACTGATGTCAACAAAGAAAAACAAACCTTAACCTTAGATTGTGCGCCCAAAGATTATTTGAACAAAAAACTTCTTGAAGCTGACGAAGTCATATTTAATAGCGTCGTTTCAGGCATACAAGTTCAGTTTTCACATAAGAGCATAGTGACAACAAGCATAAAGGGTAGCGCAGCCTTTTTATTATCTATCCCTGAAACACTTTACTGGTTTGAGCGCCGTAAGTTTTACCGAGTTAGATCACCGCTATCTAACCCAGCTTTATGCACTATAAAAATACCAGTAACACTAGATAATCAAGAAACAATAAAAGAATTAACTTTAAAAGTTCAAGATTTAAGTATTTCTGGTTTATGTTTACAAATAGAAGCTGAAGATTTAACAGACGATTTTCAAATCAACAATACACTCGATAACTGTTTTATAGAACTACCAGAAATAGGTCATTTTTATATTGCCTTAAGAATTCGTCATCAACGCCCATTAATACCCGATAGAGATGATAAAACTCAGTTGATTGGCGTACAACTTATTAATGCCTCTCCCGCTACTGAAACAAAAATTCAATGTTATATGCAGCTAGTCGAACGAGAAAATAGGAAAAAAAGCTAAATCAATGGACTCCTTTAGTCACTCAGCAACAAAAGTTTTTAGTGTGTCGCAACTTAATAGCAGCGTCAAATCCCTATTAGAACAAAATTTCTTTGCTGTACAAGTCAGTGGTGAAATTTCTAATTTAAGCCGCCCTTCATCAGGGCATATCTACTTCACTTTAAAAGATGAGCGCGCCCAAGTTCGTTGCGCAATGTTTCGTAGCCAAGTACAACGCCTTAAATTTCAACCCGAAAATGGTTTACAAGTTCAAGCAAGTGCGAATGTTAGCTTATACGAAGCACGAGGCGATTATCAGTTAATTATTAATCAGCTACAAGAAACCGGTGATGGTGCGCTACGCCATGCTTTTGAACAACTTAAAGAAAAACTCGCAGCAAAAGGACTGTTTGCCTCTGAACATAAAAAAACGCTGCCATTGATACCGACTTGCATAGGTATTATCACCTCACCTTCCGGTGCTGCAATACGCGATATACTCTCAGTATTAAAGCGCCGTTTTCCAATAATTCCCATTATCATTTACCCCGTCATGGTACAGGGCGATGAAGCAAAATACGCCATTAACCAAGCCATTATCAATGCTAATCAACGCAAAGAATGCGATGTTTTGATTTTAGCTCGTGGTGGTGGGTCTTTAGAAGACTTATGGGCTTTTAACGAAGAAATGGTCGCCAAGGCTATCTTTAAAAGTCGCATTCCTATTGTCAGTGGCATTGGGCATGAAACAGACACCACAATAGCAGATTATGTCAGCGATTTACGCGCTGCAACACCAACAGCCGCAGCCGAACATTGCACCCCCGATGTTCAACAATGGTTAGCGCAATTTCAAGCCTATGAATATCAGCTAACGCAATTAATACAAAACAAATTACAGCAGCATACTCACCATTTAGACTGGATCACTAAAAATCTAAATCAGCAGCACCCTGGCAAACGCTTACAAATACAGGCACAACGACTAGATGAATTAGAATTGCGCTTAAAATCTACTTTGCAAAACCAATTAAACCAAGCAAGATCAAACCTTAAAGCGCATCATGCTCAGCTCTGGCAATTTAATCCAGCACATAAAATACAACACTTAAAAAATTACTATATAACACTTAATAACCGTTTAAGCAGTAGCATAAACAATCAACTGCACGAGCAACAACAAAAGCTCACCTTACTAAGCCAAGCGCTTAATATTGTTAGCCCATTAGCAACTTTGCATCGCGGTTACACATTAACCAGTAATGAAGAAAACGTACTACTTAGATCAAGCGCGCAATTAAAAGTAGGACAAACGATTAAAACACGTTTCTCTAGCGGTACAGTTACCAGCATAATACAGGAAGTTAATCATGAATAAAGCCCTATTAGCCTGCTTATTAGTTATTCCCCAATTAGCATTCAGCAGCCCATTACCCAAACAATTAGCAGTCCCAGGTGGTATTGTTAATATAGAACTAGGCCCGATCACTAGCCCTGCGCCTCAAGTCCTTTTTCAAAAAAAACGCGTCTTAGTTTTAGAAAATGACCACAAATGGGTCGCCGTCGTTGGTATTCCTCTCAATACCAAAGTAGGTCAATACTCGGTTACGATACAATCAGGCAAACAAAAAACGCAAAGCAATTTTGAGGTTAATGCTAAAGACTATCCCGCACAATACATCACCCTAAAAAATAAACGGATGGTTAACCCCAACCCAGACGACCTTAAACGTATCAGCAGTGAGCGCCCCGCTATCAACAAGGCTCTAAATACCTGGACTGAACAGCCCGTTGATGATTTATCTTTTAGTTTACCTGTACAAGGTCGCTTAAGTAGCCCTTTTGGCCTAAAACGCTTTTTTAATAATCAACCCAAAAATCCACACAGCGGTTTAGATATTGCTGCATCAACTGGCACAGCCATTACTGCGCCAGTCCCTGGCGTAGTTATCAATACCGGCAATTACTATTATAATGGTAATACTGTCTTCTTAGATCATGGACAAGGTTTAATAACAGGCTATTTCCATATGTCGAAAATAACAGTACAAGCAGGACAGCTTGTAGAAACCGGTACTAAACTCGGCGAAATCGGTTCTACAGGTCGTGTTACAGGGCCGCATTTACACTGGAATGTTTATTTAAACAAAACCAAAGTAGATCCTGCCTTATTTGTTCCTGAATTAATGCAAACTGATACAGTACAATAAACTTACCTCACTCCAGGAAAACACTATGCAATTCTCCACAACGCCTGACATACCGGGCAAAATCATCACCGAAAATTTAGGCATTGTTGCTGGCAACGTCGTACAATCAAAACACGTAGGCCGTGACCTAATGGCAGGCTTAAAAAGCATTGTTGGTGGTGAAATAGCAGGCTATACAGAAATGCTTGCGGATGCCCGCGATACAGCTATTGAACGCATGGTTGACGAGGCAAAAAAACGCGGTGCTGATGCAATTGTTAATGTTCGCTTTACCACTAGCGCAATTATGGCCAATGCTTCAGAAATACTAGCTTATGGAACCGCTGTAAAATTACAAAGTCAAGATAAATAATTCAATACCAATATTCTGTTGTGATTTTTACTCACATAATACAAGTTTAACTACTAAAGCTACATCTATAGTAAAATTACACTTTACTATGTGATTTGTAGTTGTCTAATAAAACAGGACACTTATAAAGGCTGATTTCTAATGTCATTAGAAGTGAATATGAGTAACAAAAACAAGCAGACAAAACCTAAGTACACACTTGAATTTAAACAGGATACGGCCAAATTAGTCATTAAACATGGATACACACAACAAGCTGCGGATCTTTAGGCGTTTCTTTAAGCGCTATTAGACGCCAAGTAAAAGCCGAGAAAGGCCCTGAAGAGAAAACCATTAAAAATAATTCCAGCTTAAGCCTGAGTGGGCATGATGAATGGCTTCAATTACGTTAGGCGCGCCATCCTACCTCATGAAATACTTGGGACTCCTGTCGCCAAATATTCATTCACATACGGAGCGAATTGGATAAGCCCCAGTACGCCCTGCGTCCGCTTCAACTTCGCACAAAAGCCGCTACGTTAAAGCTACCTCAAATGGCTTGACGGCTGTCGGGATAAAATTCTAGCCTCCCTCGCGCACTGCTATCGCAGTGCACTTCGGATTGGCGAATTTCCCTGTCGCCTACTGCGGACTAAAAATCATCACTTCGCTATCGCTCCGTTTCCCTGATTTTCAGCGAAAGAAAATAAGCAATTGCATATGGAGCGCGAAATATTAAAAAAGACCGCCGTCTTCTTTGCGAAAGAAGCCTAATAAGAGTCGCATTTATATTCGAGAGCAAGAGAGACGTACCCTGAAAAAGCACTATGTTGCGTTATGAGAGCCAGCACTAGCGCCTATTATGCCTGGATTAACAACCCTGATAGGCAAAGGTAGGGCCAAGAAAGAGAGTGAGCTCAAAGAGACGACCGAGCAGATTTTTTATAAAAACAAACTAGGCGCGCCATCCTACCTCATGAAATACTTGGGACTCCTGTCGCCAAATATTCATTCACATACGGAGCGAATTGGATAAGCCCCAGTACGCCCTGCATCCGCTTCAACTTCGCACAAAAGCCGCTACGTTAAAGCTACCTCAAATGGCTTGACGGCTGTCGGGATAAAATTCTAGCCTCCCTCGCGCACTGCTATCGCAGTGCACTTCGGATTGGCGAATTTCCCTATCGCCTACTGCGGACTAAAAATCATCACTTCGCTATCGCTCCGTTTCCCTGATTTTCAGCGAAGTGTTAAACAGATTGTTTCATGGTATCAGCAATTAAACCGTAAGCAATAGCCCAAGCTTCTTTTACTTCTTCAGTAAAATACTCGCCTAAACCTTGCTCTAAGGCCGATAATAAAGCAGCACCAACGGTTTCAAAATGGGCTGCTTCAACACCATAAATTATATGCCGCTTACCCATTGCCTGTAACATAGCCTCTACTTCACCTAAATTATCTAATGAATTAACAACAACATCTAAAGTAGTCATTAATTTATCACCTTGATAATCTAATTTCCCCTTAAAAAGTTTTTTAACACTAGGATCTAATTCAAATAGGCGCGCATAAAATAATTCTGCTGCCTGTTCTTTGATAGGTAAAATACGCTGCCATGACTCTTGAATCAGGCGTATTTGGTCAGCACTAAGCGCTGAAGGAGCCTCTTGTATATATTGCAGCTGATTTTGTCGTTGCTTTTTTATATTTTGCACTAAAAGCAAACAGGCGAGCCCTATAACAACAAATAAAATACCGTACACCATAAAGATTCCTTCATCATCATCATTATTAATTATGTGTTTTTGTTACGCCCAAGTATCTCGCAAGGTAACAGTACGGTTAAAAACTAATTTACTAGCCGAACTGTCTTCAGTATCCAAACAAAAATAACCCACACGTTCAAATTGAAAGCGACTACCTAGTTCAGCCTTTGCAAGACTAGATTCAACTTTAGCATCCGTTACAATTTCTAAAGAGTTAGGGTTTAATGCATCACAAAAATTTTCTTCAGCACTGGGATTAGCAACATTAAATAAACGATCATATAAGCGGACTTCAGCATCTAAAGCATGCTCAGCTGAAACCCAGTGGATCACCCCTTTTACTTTGCGCCCTTCAGGTTTTTTTCCTAAAGTGTTTGCATCGTAAGTACAACGCAATTCAATGACTTTACCTGCTGCATTTTTAATGACTTCGTTACATTTAATGACATAAGCACCGCGTAAACGGACTTCACCTCCCTCAATTAATCGCTTATATTTAGGTGGCGGAACATCAGCAAAATCATCCTGCTCTATATACACGACTTTAGCAAAGGGAACTATTCGTTTGCCTTGCGTTTCATCTTGAGGGTGGTTGTTCATTTCTAACTGCTCAACTTGAGCTTCTGGATAATTTTCCAATACAACTTTAAGAGGCTCTAAAACAGCCATGGCACGGAAAGCCGTATTATTCAAATCTTCTCGAATGCAACTTTCTAATACAGACATTTCAATCCATGCATCTTTTTTTGTCACACCAATGCGCTCACAAAAATCACGAATTGCAGCTGGCGTAAAACCCGCACGACGCAAGCCGGCAATCGTTGGCATGCGTGGATCATCCCAACCACTCACATGGCCTTCAACCACGAGTTGATTTAATTTACGTTTACTAACAATGGTATATTCCAATTCTAAGCGCGAAAATTCAATTTGCTGTGGATGACAATCGATACTAATATTATCTAAGATCCAATCGTACAAAGGGCGGTGGTCGGCAAATTCAAGCGTGCAAAGTGAGTGTGTAATACCTTCTAATGCATCAGAAATACAGTGTGTATAATCATACATAGGGTAAATACACCAAGCATCGCCAGTACGTTGATGATGCACTCGACGAATACGGTATAAAGCAGGGTCACGCATATTTATATTAGATGCAGCCATATCAATTTTGGCACGCAGCAAATATTGTCCATCGGAGAATTCACCCGCACGCATACGCGTAAATAAATCTAGATTTTCGGCAATACTACGATGACGGTCTGGGCTTTCTTTACCTGGCTTTGTTAATGAACCACGGTATTCACGCATCTGCTCCGCATTAAGGCTATCCACATAAGCTAAGCCCTTCTCTATCAATTCGACAGCAAAATCATAAAGCTGTTCAAAATAATCAGAAGAGTGTCTTAATTCAGCCCATTTAAAACCCAGCCAATGCACATCTTTTTCTATCGCATGGACATATTCAATACTTTCTTTCTCAGGATTAGTATCGTCAAAACGCAAATTACACAGTCCACTAAACTCCGAAGCAATACCAAAATTTAAGCAAATTGATTTTGCATGTCCAATATGTAAAAAACCATTAGGCTCAGGGGGAAAGCGAGTAATGACTCTATTATGTTTGTTTTCAGCTAAATCTTTAGCAACTATTTGGCGAATAAAATTTGTGGCAGGTAAATTTTCTATGGTTGACATTTAGCTATTTAGAAACAAGTATTAAACAAAGCACATACAAAATTGAGATGTGCACGAGAGGTGGTAAAATCATCTATAGATAAGGAGCGTTACAATAGCATAATATAATGCGATAGTAACTAGCAAAATCAGTCCTACAAACAAACTCAATTTTACCTATGCAACCTCAAAAAAACACACGAGATAGGCTATATTATAATTCTGGAAAGCATTTATCTCCTTGGCGGGAAACCCTTAATTCTATTATTTTTGGTGCGGAAACATACACAGGTAAGCTATTTGATATTATCTTAATTATCAGTATTTTTATCAGTATATTGGTGGTTATGCTAAGCAGCGTAGAAGCATTTTACCAACAATATAGCCCATTATTTTTTTATCTTGAGTGGGGGTTTACCTTACTGTTTACTATAGAATACATTTTCCGCCTGATTGCCGTACGTCAGCCCAAGCTTTATGCGCGTAGCTTTTTTGGTGTTATCGACTTACTATCTATTTTACCTAGCTATCTCGGCTTATTACTACCCAGTGCCAAATATTTGCTGATTATTCGTATCTTACGTTTATTACGCATTTTCCGTATTTTTAAATTGGCAGAATATATGGAGGAAGCAGAAGTTTTAATCACAGCACTTAAAAGTAGCTGGCATAAAATTCTAGTCTTTCTGTATACCGTTTTAACCTTAGCCGTTATTTTTGGCTCATTACTTTATGTCGTCGAAGGCAGTGCGGCAGGTTTTACGAGTATTCCTAAATCTGTTTACTGGGCTATCGTTACTTTAACCACCGTTGGTTATGGCGATATTGCGCCACAAACGCCTTTAGGTCAAATTATTGCCTCTAGTATTATGATTATGGGTTATGGCATTCTCGCTGTACCTACTGGAATATATAGTGCAGAACTCATCAAACAGTATCAACCCGATAAATTAACTAATCATGCCTGTCCTAGTTGCGGTCAGATTGGCCACGACCAAGATGCTAGTTTTTGTAAATATTGTGGTAATTCTTTGGAGCAGTCAGGAGATTGATGGGTATAAAGGCAAAAAGAATAATAATTTTCTCTATGATTTTATTTTTTAGATTTAACATAGGTAAATAATATACGAACTTACACACTGTGGGAGCAATTTTAGTCGTAACATCGCAACTAAAATTGCTCCCACGTCATTTAATTCAGTCTTCCTTCCTAATCAGAGTAGTAGCCTAGAAATCTAATGCCAGCCACCATATTGTTTAGTTGGATCGCCACGAAAGCCCGTCGAAGTTTTATTTGCATCAGGCACGCCCACGGTACTATCAGCCGCCATCACCATGTTAGCATAAGTATAGCCACCTAAAGCTTTAGCTCGATTGGCAATCTTAGTTGTCAGTGGGCTAATATCATAACTGGAAACTGCAGGAGAAATAACGACTGCAATCAACTTTTCTTGCGAATCTTTAGGACTAACCGTCAAAACAACAGGTAGAGTTGTTCCTTGAGGGATTTCAACTAAATAATGCTTACTATTTTCTAATTTCGTACGAGCAACAATCTTGCCTGAGCTATCCGCTACTTTAATTTCAGCATTGAGTACAGAGCCATTTTCATCAGTTACAATCCCTTTTAGTACTTTCAACTCCTTATAGGCTTGTACAGGAACTGTTAAACCATTTTTGTTTGGTTTTTTATCATCACAAGCTACCAAAACGGTACTGAGTATCGACAAAGCAAATAAGCGTACGATCATTTTATTATTATAAGTATGCATTTTGACCTTCCTAAACAATATCTACAAAGCTGCATCATAACACATAGATATACTGATACTATAAGGAGACACTTAAATACAAAGAGCGTTCTAATACCGTTATAAGGCATAAAATCGGCTAACATAGCCCATTATTTACCTAAAGGTTCAGCATAATTTAGCTAATACACCGGCTATAAGCCAGCCCTTTATTTGCATTTAAAAATACGTCTAAACCCGAAATTTCACACATAATAGATATATCACTAATCATTAAAATAGTGATGATTCTAGCATTAAAAGCTGATTCAAATTAAAATGACATAATAAACTTACGTATTAAGAGCGCCCTTGTTATATCATCTCTTATTGACTTTTCACTTTGACTTAGATATTGATTAATGACCGACTATAAACTTACCCACCTAAAAGAACTCGAAGCCGAAAGCATTCATATTATTCGTGAAGTTGCCGCCGAATTCGATCGTCCTGTCATGCTTTATTCCGTCGGTAAAGATTCGGCTGTTATGTTGCATTT
>Ga0256840_1000810_pt1 | contig 31127 bp, 25 predicted proteins | sample 355202metaG_FD_185969 | JGI IMG/M metagenome (GOLD analysis project Ga0256840, IMG submission 185969) | Hydrothermal vent microbial communities from Mid Atlantic Ridge, Atlantic Ocean - 355-202 | ecosystem: Environmental > Aquatic > Marine > Hydrothermal vents | place: Atlantic Ocean: Mid... | reverse complement strand
CTTACTGATATTGTTTCAAATATTAAAATAGAGTCTATACTCTCTAATATCGATATTATTTAATGCGTGGTGGCACTTAATGTTTTTTAACAGACAAAAATTAATTGATGCAGAAAACGAAATTGCAGGACTTAAAAATGAGGTTCAGAGCCTAAAAGACGAACTGGAAAATACACAGTTTGAAAAACAGCTGATAGAACAGAAAATTGCTTCAACGGCTGATTCAGATAGCTTTTATAATGGCCTGTTTCAATTGCTTCAGGAATTTGGAAATTCAATGATTTCCATGCAAGGTTCTTTGGCATCCTTAGCTTCAGTTATGACGACGGAAAAAGATCATGCTTCCAATACAGCGAAAGTCTTAACAGACACTCATCAGGCGGTTTCAACAATATCAACATCGCTTTCTGCAATGGCTTCTGATATAGAGAATACTGCTTCAACCGTCGAAGGCTTAAACAGAAGTGCCGGCGATATTGAAGGGATTATTAATTTAATTAAGAATATTTCAGATCAAACAAATTTACTTGCATTAAATGCGGCTATTGAAGCGGCCAGAGCGGGAGAGCAGGGACGTGGTTTTGCAGTGGTTGCTGATGAAGTGAGAACGTTGGCGAAAAGAACCAATGATGCCACTATTGATATAGAAAGTCTGGTAAGTACAATTCGGGTTGAAACCAATAACGCAAAACAGCAAATGGACGAGGTTGCTTCGAATTCAAGTGGTTTTGGTGAAATAGGGGGGCAGGCATCAAGTAAAATGGATCAGCTGGTCTCCTTGTCTACTCAGATGCAAGGGGTTATTTCGGGCAGTGCTTTGCGCAGTTTTGTTGAAGTCGTTAAACTGGACCATCTTATATATAAAATGGAAATCTATAAGGTTATTATGGGGGTTTCAAACAAGAGCCTGCATGACTTTTCCGGCCATTTAGACTGTCGCTTAGGTAAATGGTATTATCACGGAGATGGCAAAGATCTTTTTTCCGGTTTAAACGGCTTTAGAGAATTAGAAAGCCCACACCAAACCGTTCATCAAAGTGGTGTTAATGCAATTGAATGCATGAGTAGCGAGGATAAAACGGGCGCTTTAGCCGCTTTAAAGATTATGGAAAATGCAAGTATGGATGTATTAGACAAACTGGAAAATCTTGCTTTATCTGCTGAAAAGGCTGCATAAATTTTCCAGTTTTCTGGTTTTACATTATAAATAGAATCTTTAAAATGCCTTTTTGAGTAAATTATTGAGAATTAATTTCAGTTTTTCTATAGAATTAGTCAATTGCAATAATTAAAATTAACTCATCCCCCAGGCTTTTATGGATCTAAAATTTCTAGACTTTGAACAACCTATCGCTGAGTTAGAGGCGAAGATTGAAGAACTCCGCAAGGTGGAGTTTGATAATGATATTAATATTTCCGACACACTCAAACAGCTGGAAGAAAAAAGTGAGCAATTAACTGCCTCAATTTTTTCTGATTTGTCTGATTGGCAAATATCTCAGCTATCGCGTCATCCGGAGCGACCTTATACTTTGGATTATATTGAACATATGTTTACTGATTTCCATGAATTGCATGGAGACAGGGCTTATGCTGATGACCCGGCTCTTGTTTGTGGACTGGCGAAGCTGGAAGGTCAGCCAGTTATGGTGGTCGGACATCAGAAAGGACGTGATACCAAGGAAAAAATACATCGTAATTTTGGTATGCCCCGACCAGAAGGCTACCGTAAAGCCTTGCGCGTAATGAAAATGGCTGAACGCTTTGGATTGCCCCTTATCTGTTTGATTGATACGCCGGGTGCTTATCCGGGGATTGGGGCAGAAGAGCGCGGACAAAGTGAGGCAATTGCCAGAAACCTATTTGAAATGTCCAAATTGAAAACGCAGATCATCTGCGTTGTTATAGGAGAAGGCGGTTCGGGCGGTGCTTTGGCTATTGGTGTGGGTGATCGGCTTATAATGCTGGAATATAGCACTTATGCAGTAATATCTCCTGAAGGCTGTGCATCCATACTGTGGAAAAGTGCAGAAAAGTCAAAACTGGCAGCTGAGGCAATGGGAATTACTTCGGATAGAATACGTGAGCAGGGGTTGTTAGATGAGGTTGTCCGTGAACCAGTTGGTGGAGGACATAGAAATCATCTGCAAACTGCAGTGACTTTGCGCGAGACTTTAATCAGACATTTGGATGAATTAAGACGGGAAAATATGGATGACCTTCTAGAAGCCCGCTATCAGCGGATTATGCGATATGGTTCATTTATTGAGGAAGCAGTGAAGTAAAGTTATTTTATGGATGATTTTTGTAACTGTCCATTATCCTAAATAAATCAGTTGAGCACGGATTTTGTGGGAAATCTGGGCAAAAAAGGCAAAGAATAGCTCGAAGATAATGGCCGTAGTCCTTATCGAGAGCTATTCTGCAGAATTTTTTGTCCAGATTTTTCGCAAAACCGTGAAGCGAAATACACTCACCCATTTGGTGAATAGTAAAAAACTGGATTAAACAGTTTATTTAACAAGTTACAGTTAAACTAAGCGTTCAACTGACTTATTTAGGATTATGGTTTGTCACTCCGAATAATAGCAATTATAGGCTGGGGTGAAACGGCAGTGCAACGCCGGATTATCCTCAAAATCAATGCTCATATATATTGATTCCTCATTTATTTCAAGGCCGGCTTATGCCGGTCTTTTTCGTTAAATATGCTAGTACCTGACTGTATTGTTTCAATTGTCCCTCCGAAAACTGAAAAGATATTCATTGCCTATAGCGGAGGTATGGATTCTCACGTTTTATTGCATCTGGCCGCTTTAAATGCTGATTTAAAATCAAAAATAACAGCTGTTTATATCAACCATGGCTTGCAGATTGAAACAGATGAATGGGCTGAACATTGCGGAAAAGTTGCCAAGGCATTAGGGGTAAAGTTTGAATGCTTAAAAGTAAAAGTACAAAAAACGGCGGGGCAAAGCCTCGAAGAACTTGCAAGGGAAGAGAGGTACCGTGCATTAAAGATACTGTTAGGGCCAGATGATGTAGTATTGCTTGCCCAGCATAGGGAAGACCAGATGGAAACAGTGCTGCTGCAGCTATTTAGGGGAGCCGGTGTGCAAGGTCTTTCCGGAATGCCAGCATCAATTTCTTTTGGCCTGGGGCTTATGTGCCGTCCGTTTCTTGATATTTCAAAGCAAGAAATTGATGCTTATGCTGCAGAACGTAAATTATTCTGGGTAGAAGATCCTAGCAATAAAAGTGATGATTTTGATCGAAACTTTTTGCGTAACCAAGTTGTACCGCAATTAAAGCAAAAATGGCCAGCCTTGGATAAAACAATTGCCCGTTCAGCGCGGCATTGTGCAAACGCACACCATCTGTCTGAGAAGTTGGCAAATGAATTATTAAACTATGTGGTTGATAAGTCAGATCAAACACTTATCATCACTCATTTGCTTGAATTTGATATTAATCGGCAGCATCTGGTAATACGGCAATGGTTTAAAGCCAATCATTTAAGAATGCCTGCAGAAAAAAAAATACAGGGCATTGTAAATGAAGTGATTAACGCAAAAGAATCGGCAAATCCTGAGGCTAGAGGGCAAGGGTATAGCATTAGGCGATATAGAAATAAATTATACTGTTTAAAGATCGGGGATATTAACCAAGAATGCAGCCAGCAATACTGGAATGAAAATTCAAAGCAGCTGGAGCTACAAGATGGCTCTATATTAATGCTATCTGAATCTGCAGAAGGTATTCCTAAAGCGGAATGGAGCAAAGCCGAGGTGACAGTAAAATATCGGCAAGGTGCTGAGAAAATTAGATTGCCGGGGAGGGTGGGCAGTCATTCGCTAAAAAAACTATATCAGGAAAAATCCATTCCCCCCTGGCTGCGCGGCAATATTCCGTTGCTCTATTTAGATAATAATTTAGCTGCTGTTGCAGATTTATGGGTAAGTGCAGATTATTTCAGCCATAAAAATGAACCGTGCTATCAAGTTAGCTGGATAAAATCGTAAACAATAATATTAGGTTAGTTAATGAGTGAAACAAACATTTATCAAAACTTACAGCAGCTAGGCAGTAAAGCTGAGCAGCCTGATGTACCTGAACAGGCAGTATTGGAAAGTGTGGAGAACCCACAGGCCGGTGTTGATTATATGGTGCGTTTTGTGGTGCCTGAATTTACTTCGCTTTGTCCAATGACCGGGCAGCCAGATTTTGCGCATTTAGTAATCGATTACATTCCTGCAGCTCGCCTGGTAGAAAGTAAATCATTAAAGCTGTTTCTTGGTTCCTTTAGGAATCATGGTGCATTTCATGAGGATTGTACGGTTAGCATTGGCCGGCGGATACTGGATGAAATTTCACCTAAATGGCTGCGGATTGGCGGGTATTGGTATCCTCGTGGCGGTATGCCTATTGATGTATTCTTTGCTCAAGGTGAAATACCTAATGGTGTGTGGGTTCCTGAGCAGGGTGTGCAGCCATATCGAGGGCGTGGTTGATGAGGGCGCACACAAACTTCTAAAATAAAGTTTATCTATTTTTCTCTGTTGCAGCCAAGAGCTTTTAAAAAATCATGGTATAACGTCGTGAAACCTGACAATTTCCTGCTTCCTAATCTGATTCTTAATCACTGTTTTCGCCTATTGAAATTCAGGCCGTTATAATATGGCTAAAATGCGGTAAGTTTTGAAATCTACCTACAAGATAACTTATTTTAATAATGAAAATAGCACTACTGGCAGGGACACAGTCCGGCTGTGGGAAAACCACGATTATGCTGGCTTTACTGCAATGTTTAAAAAAGCACAACCTGCACATTACTTCCTTTAAGGCCGGTCCTGATTTTCTTGATCCACTATGGCATCAAATGGTTACAGGAAGAACTTCCTATAGTCTGGATACCCGGATGGTAGGTTTGGATCAGTCCAGACAGCAGATTAATAAGCAGCACAAGCATGTAGATTTGGCTTTGATAGAGGGTGTGATGGGGCTGTTTGATGGCCGGAGCGGTGTTGGACTCGACGGCTCCAGCGCAGATTTGGCAAAAGGCTTGCAGTGCCCCGTTATCTTGGTGGTCAATGCTAAAGGTATGAGCGGTTCCATAGTACCTTTGGTTAGTGGTTATTGTGACTATGCAGAAAAAATGGGGGTGACTATTTCTGGTGTCATTGCAAATCATGTGGGCAGTGCACACCATGCAGAACTGCTGACACAATTTTTGTTAGATTATGATATGCCTCCCCTATTGGCCTGGATGGAGAAAGAGGTGCCAGCATTGTCAGAGCGCCACTTAGGTTTAGTCATGCCTGACGAAATTGATATCCCTGATTTTTCAGATGTTTTTCATGTTGATAAATCAGCACTGTTAGCTGCATTTTCTGATTGGGCCGAAGAACTGCAGCCTGCTAAAGTTGTGACGAATCAATTGTTAGGCAAAAAAATAGCAATAGCGAAAGATAGGGCCTGCTGTTTTATTTATCCTGCCAATACTGATTGGCTGACTGACCAAGGGGCGGAGATACTTTATTTTTCAGTACTAGCAGGGGATGATGTACCTAAGGATGCTGATGCAGTCTGGTTGCCAGGCGGTTATCCTGAGCTATATGCTAAGCAACTGTCAGATTCAAAGAGCTGGGCTTCGCTTGAGCAGTTTATACAAATAGGGAAACCTGTTTTAGCAGAATGTGGCGGTAGCATGCTGCTAGGTAAAGAGCTAATAGATCATGACAGCATTTCATGGCCGATGGCTGGCATTTTGCCTTTCCATTCTAGAATGCAGAAAAAACTTGCCTCTTTAGGCTATAGAGAAGATGTAAGCGGCATAAGAGGGCATGAATTTCATTATTCGGTCAGAGAGAGTACGGAAGAATTGCAAAGCTGTTTTCAATGTTTGCGCGGAGATAAGGGAATAAGGTATAAAAACCTTAGGGCATCCTATATTCATTGGTATTTTGCCAGTGCACCAGAGGTTGTCGTTTCGTGGTTAAGTCCGAATATAAACTAATGATATACTCTTAGCAGTTTAGCTTAATGGTTTGACGTATGTTTTTGCGCTTAAGTTTTTCGGCACACTGTTTCACTGCTCCTGCATTGCTCTGCCTTCTTCATCTATGCAGTTGATCCCAGGCTACATTTTTTAACTAAATGAGACGGGCCGAGACCTAAGGAACTTGCTGACAGCTATCCGTCAAACCAACGTGGCTAGAGCACTATTAAAACTATTATAAGAGGAATTCAGGTATGAAATGGCGTAACCGAAGAACAAGCAGTAATGTTGAAGATAGAAGAGGGGTACGTGTTGGAGGCGCTAAAAAAGCGGGAGGCTTAACCGTCATTATAGTCACTTTAGCTGCTATGTATTTTGGCGTTGATCCAAGAATTATTATGGGCGTGGTGGATGGTGTTTCTTCAGGCGGCTCAACTACACAGCAGTCAAATTATCAGCCCACGGCAAAGCAGCGACAATTAGGAGAGTTTGTCGGTGTGGTTTTAGCGGATACGGAAGATACCTGGAATGCACTTTTTCAGCGACAGGGTATGCGTTATGAAGAACCAAAACTAGTCTTGTTTACTGATACGGTGCGTTCAGCATGCGGACATGCCGAAGCGGCAATGGGGCCTTTTTATTGCCCAGGCGATCATAAAATTTATATTGACCTGGGGTTTTATCAGCAGCTTAAAGCTCAGCATAATGCACCGGGCGATTTTGCTCAGGCTTATGTGATTGCTCATGAGGTGGGGCATCATGTGCAAAATTTACTGGGCACTTCAACAAAGGTACGAAATGCGCAGCAACGGATGAGTAAAGCGCAGGCAAATCAATTATCTGTCAGGCTAGAACTGCAAGCAGACTGTTTTGCTGGTATTTGGGCGCGCAATACAGAAAAAACAAAACATGTACTCGAACAGGGGGATATTGAGGAGGCGCTGGTTGCAGCCAGTGCGATTGGTGATGATCGTTTGCAAAAACAGGCCAGGGGCTATGCATCACCTGAATCATTTACTCACGGCACCTCTAAACAGCGGGTTAAGTGGTTTAAAAAAGGTCTTTTAGATGGATCCATACGGGGTTGCAATACCTTCCTGTAATATTGTAAAAACAGGCTATGAACGGGTGTGTGAGTTTTATTAGACTCACACACCCCGGGTTCAGTTTTTAATAAAAGAAATTACTGGTAGGTTTTGCCTTTATGTTTTAGCCAGCCGTTAATATGTCGCCCGGCAGGATCGTGATGTGTCCAGTGGACAATGCCACCTTTTCTGTTCCACTCATATTCGCCATAAAACTCTACGGTATCTCCTGCCCGCAACCCCTCAATTTTTGGTGCTAAATCAATATTGTGAGCTACCAGTACAGATAAATTATCGAATTTTAAAATAAATTTTTGATGCCTAGAGCCTTTAAGATCGTCAGGCAGCACTTTAGCCACAATGCCTTTTTGCTGTACCTGAATATCACTTTGGCGATGGTCATAGGCTGACTGGATTGAGCTGTTAGTGTTTGCTGCCCGAGTCGACGACCGAATTGTACTGCTGGAGGTTTCTGTCTGAGGAGAAGGCTTGAGTAGAGATAGCCCTGTTTTTTGCTCAATTATATAGGCTAAAACAATAATGACTACTGTATAAAGGGTTCTTTTCATATCTAAAGGGCGGCTAAAAAAGGTAAGTTAAAGTTGCAGGTATTTTAACTTGGAATCAGAGAATTGTGCTAAAATCCATCGATAGATTTAATTAACCAAGGGTAAGAAAATGTCCGAAACTTCTCCAAGTAGCCAAAATGCAGCGACTGTTTCAGCGGATGCTAAATCAGCTCAAGTATTAGGTGCTGCTTTATTGGGTCTTATGGTATTAATGGCTGTTGGCTTTGCGCCTGTTGAAGTGATTCATAATGCCACGCATGATACCCGACATAGTTCAGGTTTTCCCTGCCATTAAAGGCTTTGCTGGAAGTGAGGAGTTTGCTTCATTTCCAGCAAAGCATCTGTTTTATGCCTGGTGATGAATATATTCAGTAACGGGTTTTCCCTGCAAAAAATGTTCAGCAATAATTCTGTCTAACTTTTCACTGGTTATATCGTAATACCAAACGCCATCGGGCTGTACACAAAGCAGGGGGCCAGATTTGCAAGTACCAAAGCAAGTTGCCCGGGTTCTTTTAACCCTTAATTCGCCTTTGTCTATTCCGGCTACTTTAAACTTCTCTTTAAGTTCTTCATATAGAGCCTGTCCCTCGCCATTTTCAGTGCATCTATTGCCAACACAGACTAATAGGTGGCGGTGGTAATCCATCATTTTAGGTTTTATTGCTTCAGTCATTATTCTGCTCCTGAGTTTCTCTTTTACCCAATGCCTGCCAATCAAGCTGAAAGGCCTGTAAAAGAGTAGGGTTAAATTCACCTTCCTGTTTGGTTAGCAGTACGCGGAAAATTAAGCGGCCATGCTGGTCAATAAAGTGCAGGCCATAGGACTTATCTCTGCGACTGGCAAAGTAGGCCGAGGTCACTTTGCTCCAGTTAACATGCAGATGGAAAGCATCATTTTCTATGCTCAGCCAGTCATTTTTCTGTTTAAAATCTTCGCCATGTAAAAATAGTTCAACGATTGCTCCAGAATCGGTGCGAACAACACCGCGTAAGCGTCCCCATTTTTTACAGGCATCTAATGCCAGATCAAGGCTATCTGCTTTTACTGCCTGATGGCTTAAAGCATTTTCTTCCGGTGCCTGTGCAACAGCAGATAAAACATCTCCAACAGGAACATTAAAATAGTCGGCGACTTTTTCCCAGGTTAATTCACTATGCTGGGCAAGATATTCTCTTAGGCAGGCCTTCCAGCCTTCCAGCCCCATCGCTAGTGAACGGCCGGCCTGTTCGCCATCTTTGGTATCGCCTGTAATATCGTTGTACTTATTGGAATATCCACGGGGGGTGATCATTAACCCCTGTTCAATATAAGTAGAAGAATTGCCGATCAGTACAGTTGTCAGCATACCTATTTCCTGGTCAGCCATTTCATCGAGGCGTACTAATTGAATGGCCTGTCTGCGACGATAGGCAGATTTAACAATGGCAACAGGGGTTGCAGAGTTGCGATATTTTAGCAATATATTTTGTGCTTCAACAATTTGCTGGGTGCGCCTGCCACTTTTAGGATTGTATAGTGCGACCACAAAATCCGATTGAGCCGCAGCATCTAAACGGCGGGCAATGGTAGGCCAGGGCGTTAATAAATCAGAAAGAGAAATTGAACAGAAGTCGTGAGTTAACGGTGCGCCGACTAGCGATGCGCAGGCGGATAATGCGGTGCTGCCTGGTATTATTTCTACCTCAATAGTACTGTCAGGTGTCCATCCTGCTTTAAGCAAAACTTCATAGGTTGGCCCTGCCATACCATAGACACCAATATCGCCAGATGAAATAAGCGAGACTTTTTTACCCTGCTTAGCCTGTTCATAGGCCTCAATGCAGCGGTCTATTTCTTCAGTCATGCCTTTTCTGATGACTTCTTTGCCATCAAGCAAGTCTTTTACTAACTTGATATAGGTTGTATAGCCAATGACCACATCAGATTCAGCAATAGCGCTTTTGGCTCTGAATGACATATGTTCTTCGGCACCTGGGCCGAAACCGACTAAGAATATTTTTCCGCTCATATTATTTTTGATTTTTAGCTATATAGTGGGAGGTTTCCCGGGAAGAGAGGCTTTAGCCTCGCCTGTACTTCAGTGCAAGGATAAAGATTAGCCTCCATGGATTTACGGGGTTTTTACGATAGAAACTGTAGCATTTTTTCCGTCAGGACCACGGTGTTTGAATTTCTCAACAAGCAGATTATTCATATCGGTATCGGCTGCCAATATTGCAGCGGCTTCGGAGACAGACGGCGTGCCCATATATTTTAAAACGACAGCTGATGGGCTGGGAACCTCCACTTTAGCCAATTGTTCAGCAGGGTAAAAGCTTAAAGGCCAATGCTGTTTTTCTGCTAGCTGCAATATGGCCTGCTCATCATTTTTTTTATCTATTGTTGCAAGTTGCCGTACGGATTCTCTGTTTAAGCTAATCGAACTTAGCGCTTTGTCCACCACATCTTCTAATGTCTGCAATGGTGTGCCGCGGTCGCAGCCTATTCCTAAAATGACATTCATTTTGCAGGTCTGTAGACAACCAGTCTTTCATCGAACTGTTGCCAAGTGGATTCGGGAATTTCTTTATGGGTAACCCATAACAGTGCTTTAAAATGATTTAAATCGACATCTTCAAACCGCTCAAATAAATGAATATTTGAGGGCAGGGGAGTAGGCCGAGTCCACCAGTTCTTTTCGCCAGCTTCCTGGATAAAAGCGACAGGCTCTTCATTAACTACATGAGCCGATACACGGGTAATATTGATTTTTGGGGCCTCGACTTTCCAGCCCAGTTCACGTCCGAGAATATCGACAGGAATTGTTTTTCCAACATCAGAAGCCGTGGTTAGTACAGCTGTTCCGTTAGTCAATTGTGCGATTTTTTCAGCATAGGCATTAGCCCCGCCCACATGACCAGAGAGAACAGGAATAATAAATTGTCCTGCATCATCAACTACAATAATGCCAGGATCTTCATCTTTAGATTTCAGGTGAGGGGCAATCAGCCGAACAACTGCACCGAGTGAAACAAGAAAGACCAATTGATCATAGCCTGAAAATAATGAGGCGATTTCATTGCGAAATGGGCCAGTGTAGGCGCGCATATTATTGCTAAGCCCCGCCATTAATGGCGCAAATTTTTCAGAAACAACAATGTCAGCTTCTGGCAGTTTTTCTGCTAATGATTTAACCTGTCCTGCGCCGTGTTTAGTAATGGCGACAAGTACAATTTTGGGATCTGCTACAGTCATTTTTTAATAAGAAAAAAAGAAAATATTATAACCTAGTATTTAAGTCAGGAATAGAAAATAGCAAGCTATGCCTCTGCGCTAAGATGGCAGAAACTCATGGGCAATCAGCTTTATCTATACATTAAGTAGCGAACCAGGCTGTTCCACAGCTAGCAATCATTGAACATCTGGTCAGCAGGGTCTTTATGCACTTTGATGATAAACAGTGATAATGTCAGGTTTTCTTGCGACAGCCTCTAATCATCTCGCCGCGTATTCTATGGTGATTATTGCTAATCATCATCAATGATAAATAATTTACCTTTTCTCCATATAAACTGGCTACATCATGCACAATACGCTCTTCTGGCGAGCCTGCCTTTTCAATAAAACAGCTGTTTTCCAATAGCTTTTTTTGCTGAAGAAGATCGATAATATCATCAAGGATGGGCTTCACTTTTAATAAAACCAAGGTATCAAAATCATTTAGCATTGAGTCGATCATTTTAAGGCCATAACCGGCAGGAATAATGGCAACGGTATCATCAGTATCAGCCAATGGCATTTCTGCACGGGCGGCAGCGGCATTAAAGGAGGGGACGCCCGGGATGGTTTCTATCTCGATGGTTTCGTCCAGACCTTTAACGGTTTTAGCCAAATGCTGAAAGGTTGAGAAAGTTGAAGCATCACCTTCTACTAAAAAAATAGCATCATGGCCTTGCTGTAAAATTTTGATAACGGTCTGGGCGGCCTGCAGCCAGTATTTAGCCAGTATTTCCCTGTCATGTGTCATCGGGAAGATAAGTTCAGTGCTGTTTTCCGGTTCGGTCAGCCCTGCTTGCAAGGCAATTTGCAAAGCATAGCTGCCTTTATTTTTCTTTTTTACCGGATAGGTCCAATAGGCATCCGATTGCAATAAGCCCCAGGCACGGCGGGTCATTAAATCTGGATCGCCTGGACCTAAAGATACGCCATATAGTTTACCTGTCATCATGTGTCCTCTGCGCAGAAACTACCCAAACTGGGTTTTCTGCCTGCATTCTATGCATATGTAAAATGGGCTGGCTACGAGAAGCTTGCAGCTGTGTCATATCCCAGCTGGCATTCAATGTTTTTAAAGTTTCAATGGCTGCAGTCAGGTTTTCGATAGTGACAAAATTCATTATTAGCCAGCCTTCAGGCTTTAAGCGGTTTAGGCATAGCTTAATTAATTCTGCTAATTCTCCCCCCGTGCCGCCGATAAAAATAGCATCGGGGTCTGGCCAGTCATCTAGGCCAATAGGGGCTTTGTCATTAATTAACTGATAATTGTATATGCCGAGCTGATCTGCATTTTTCCCCGCTATTTCAAAGTCTGCACTGTTTTTTTCTATTGCATAAACATAGCCCTGGGGACATAAACGGGCAGCTTCCAGACCAACTGACCCAGAACCTGCACCAATATCCCAAACGACACTATCGGGTCTTAGCTGCATGCGGGCTAAAGAAACTGCGCGAACCTCCCGTTTGGTAATCAGCCCCTTATCTGGTTTGCGCTGATGAAAATCGCTGTCTTGTAGGCCAAATAGAATGGCTGGCTGACGCTTTCTTTTTCGGTTTAAAATGACAATATCATTGCCATTAAAAGATTGCTCGGCAATAAAGGCAACTGAGTGGTTGTGTAGGACTTTTTCGTCATTGCAAAGTAAATTTTCGGCGACTGTTATTTCAAATTGATCCGCTATATTTTCAAGCATCATCATTCTGGCGATGCGGTCAGGCGTATTTTCTGGCCCTGTTAGAATCGCTAATTTTTCGTGATTGAACAGTGCCTGCAATAGGGCGTAAAAACCATGATCTGGCCCAGCACCTTTTTGCCATTCCCCTGCATCTTTGCTATGCACGGAAACAATTTTTGCATCTTGCCAGGATAGGCCTATTTGGGCAAAAGCCAGCTGTATTGAGGAGATGTTAGGGATTATCTGCAGCTGTTTGGCTGGCAGTTTTTTATATAGATAGCTGGCAATGCCATGACAAAGCGGGTCGCCTGTTGCTAGAACCGCTACCTGCTTATTAGTTTGCAGCGCATCTGCAATCCATGCTGGCAGCTCTTTTAAATGGCCGGTTAAATCTTTTTTCTCAGCATTGATTATCTGTTCTGAAAAGAGAGTTAATGTGCGGCTGGCTCCAATGATCAGGTTGGCGGATTGAACGGCGTTTAAGGTTTCGGCGGTTAAACCTTGTATGCCGTTATCCAGCACACCTATAATTTTACAAGTCATTTATGATCCTCATAATGTGACAGTTTTTGTCCCTCAAAATCACAGACTAAAATGCTGTAGCAAAACTGGTCTGGGTAACGCTTTTTTAAAGTGTTGACCACACGCCTAGATAATTCTTGGTAAAATTCAGTGCTTAATCCTAATTCTTCCATTACCTCGCCTGCATAGCGCGCGGTTTCATTCTGACTGATTGAGTCGCATATGCTTTTTTCAGCACCTATTTTGGCCGCAATATCAGCTAATAGCTGGGTATTGACTGGGTTTCTGCGAGCATGAGTGATAACCTCGCCCTGTGCTATTTTAGTTAGTTTTCCGACCATGCCGCCGATAATAATATGATGAATCTTACATTGTTTGGCGGTATCTAAAGCTGGCCCTAGAAAATCGCCCATCTGGACAAAACAGGCCGGCTGCAGCTGGGGCAGCTCGCGAATGGTAAATTTTTCGGTACGGCCGCCAGTGGTTAAGACCACGGTATCTAATCCTTGGTTGGCGGCAACCTCAATGCCCTGAACCACACTGGCTCGAAAAGCGGCTGTGGAGTAGGGGTGGACAATGCCTGTTGTGCCAAGAATGGAAATGCCACCGATAATTCCTAAACGGTCATTTAAGGTTTTCTTTGCCATTTCAACACCGCCAGGTACAGAAATAGTTACTTTTAAGCCCTGTCTCAGCAATAGTTTTTCAGCAATTTCGCGCACATTTTCCTTAATATTTTTTCGAGGAACTGGGTTAATTGCAGGGCCGTTAACCTCAAGGCCTAGGCCTCGCATGGTAATGGTTCCGACGCCTTCACCGCCTGCCAATATGATCTGATTTTGCTGCTCAGGCAAAAGATCAATGTCGGCCGTTAACTGGGCTTTATCGGTACAGTCAGGATCATCTCCCGCATCTTTGATAACCACAGCATGGGCGTGGGTCTGGTCACAGTATCCATCGGTAACAGCAAAATTAACACGCTGACCATTTGGCAATAATGATTCAACTGAATCAGGTATTTGTCCCGTGACTAAACCGATTGCAGCTGCTCTAGCCGCCGCGGCAGAACAGGCGCCTGTGGTAAAGCCTTTTCGGGTGCCTTTAGGCTTTCTGGCTTGCATGGAATTATTTGCTTTGCGCTTCGGCCAATGCCAATAAGGCATGAATGGCGGCAACCACTAATGTTGAACCGCCTTTACGTCCATGGGTAGTTATCCAGGGCACATTGCTTATCAGTTCTAGTTCGGCTTTAGATTCGGCAGCAGAAACAAAGCCTACCGGCATGCCAACAATAAGTGCCGGTTTAACATTATTTTCTTTAATTAAACGGATCACCTCCAATAAGGCGGTGGGCGCATTTCCTACTGCAATAATGCTGTCTTCCAATAAGCCTGCCCTGTGTGCTTTGCGCATAGCCTGTATTGCACGGGTTGTATTTTCAGCTTTTGCCTGAATAATGACATCTTCATCAGAAATGAAATGATGGGTGGTAACGCCAAAATGACGTAAGCGCGGTTTAGAAAGGCCCACGCAGATCATTTCAACATCAGCAATAATGGGGGCGCCCTGTAGAATAGCTGTCAATCCAGCTTCAACAGCCTGTTTGTGAAAACGGGCCAGGCCGTTAAATTCAAAATCGGCTGTTGCATGAATCATCCGGCGGACAATTTGCCATTGAGCTTCTGTGTAATTATGTATTCCTACTTCATTATCGACAATAGCAAAGGAATCGTGTTCAATTTTTTGACCAGCCTGGGTCATTTGTTCGGTAACAGTGTTGTGGCTCATAATGCTATTGATAAATTTATAAATTGATACAGTATAATACTTTGTATGGGCTTCTACCAAAGCACCGTGTTTTTTTAGAGAAATGGATGATATCAACCGTTATACAAACACACCTTTTAACTGCAGAAGAAATTTTCAAGATGAATGGGCCTGTGAAGTGACACTTGAATTTTTAGCTAAAAAAGCCGAAGAATAATTCGGCTTTTCAGTTGGCAATTAATGATGATGCCCATGACCATGCTGTTGTGCAAATTCTCTATAAGAACAGCCGTCACATTCCATCATTGGCTTTTTATCAGGTTGCTGTAATGCTTTTACATTGTCATCGAGCAGACTGAAAATTTCAGGCTCAAACCCCAGGTAATGGCCTAAACCAAAACGAACCTGCGGGTATTGGCTTTGCAAATATTTATGCTGTTCTGCAATGCGGCTGATTAAGGTGCCGGTAAACAGGTAGTACGGCAATATGGCAATCTGTGTCATCCCCAGTTTAACCTGTCTTTGCACCGCTGTTTCCAGGCGCGGATAAGTAATGCCCGTAAACGCTATATCAATTAATTCATGATCTCTTTCTTCAAATAGCCAGCGCGCCAGCTTGGCTACTTCTCCATTAGCAACTTTATCAGAAGAACCTCGGCCCAATATGATAACGCCAGTCGTTTTAGGGTCAGGCATTGCCATGGAATCCATCACTTGCATCAGCTGACGTTTAACCGCATCCAATAGAGACATGCTCACGCCCAAATTTTTTCCATAAATAAACTCAACATTGGGATGGCGCTGTCTAGCTCTTTCCAAATGTTCGGGGATTTCCATTTTTACATGGCCTGCAGCATTGAGAATTAAGGGAATAACTAAAACAGTAGATGTATTTTTAGCTGCGTTATCAAAACCTTTATCCAATAAAACATCGGCAAATTCGATAAAGCACACTTCAATATTCCAGTCTGGGTGCAGCGCTCTCCATTGCTCTGAAAATTGTTCTATTTCTTTGTTGCCATTTGGGTCACGGGAACCGTGTCCTACTAATAAAATTGTTTCTTTCACATTTATTCCAGTAATATTTATTTGATTGTTCCCATGCGCAGTCTCATTGCCATTAAGTTAGCAAAAAACAGCAATCAAGCTTTACATGGGGAATAAGTTTTTTTTAAGCTTCTGCCTTACGGAATCGATGAGTAAAACCGGCATCATAAAGCTTAGATTTTTTCAGTTCAGGCCAGTCTCTTGCGCCTAATGTAGGGCTGGCGATAATCATTGCCTGGCTGTTAATGCCTGCCTGTTTGCATTTGTCTCTAATATTTTCTATGGTGCCCCGAATGATTTGTTCCTCACCTGGCCAGCTGGCTTTATAAACAACTAAGATAGGCGCATGCTCGGACCAGCCAGCAGAAATTAATGCAGTTTGGATTTTTTTTAACAGGGTAATCGATAGATAAAGGCATAAAGTGCAATGATGGGCTGCCAATTCTTCCAAAGACTCACCTTCCGGCATAGGGGTACGGCCTTCTACACGGGAAAAAATAACAGTTTGCGTAACTTCAGGCAAAGACAGCGTTTCAACTGCCGCTGCAGCAGAAGCCATTGCCGAAGTAACGCCAGGCACAACAGCAACATCAATACCCGCTTTATCCAAGGGCTGAATCATCTCAATCAATGCGCCATACAGACCAGGGTCCCCTGTCTGCAAGCGCAGAACTTTAGCATTACCTTTTGCTTTGCTAATTAGCCAATCGCAAATCTGTTCAAGCGTCATGCCTTTAGAATCCTGTATTTCACAGGATTCACCAGCCCAGGTCATGGCCGCTTCAGACACTAGCGAACCCGCATATAAAATGGCATCCGCTTCACGTATAAGACGCTGAGCTTTTAACGTTAACAGCTCAGCATCACCTGGGCCAGCACCAACAAACCAAACTTTTGCCATGTAAACTATCCTTAAAAAAACACACTTTATAGCATAAAAGCTAAAAATGCGCTTTGGTTTGGCGCTGGGTGGGGGATTAAAGTGAAGTAAATGCGAAGATACTGCTGTAGTGGGAACAGTCTATAAAGTTAGATAATATAAACAGTAAAAATAAAGAGTGTTCACCACCCCTGCGCAGTGGTGCGTCTATAGCTATTAAACCCTCATTCATTTTTGTTTTAACCTCGCGTTAAGTTTTTACAAAGCATTTAGTCAGAATCTAACTATACTTACTTTTATTTACTTTCAAACTAAAAAAACCATGGGAAGGTTTATATAAAGATGAATTCAAAAAGTTCAGTAGATATTGATGAATTGGTTGCTGAAATATCAAACCTGATATCGTTACCTGAGGTGTATTTGGAAATCAGAAGACTGATGGATGATCCTCATTCTGTTCTCGATGATTTTTCTGCTGTGGTTAATACTGATCCCGGCCTGCTGTCAGTTGTCTTAAAAATTGTTAACAGTGCTTTTTTTGGTTTCTCAGGACAAATAGATAATGTCAGCCGTGCATTAAATATGATTGGAATAGGGCAGTTGCATGATCTTGTTCTTAGTCTTTCTGCAGTAGATTCCATGGATCTGCCGAATGAAATTGAGGATTTGCATGTGTTTTGGCAGCGCAGTATTTATTGTGGGGTGGTTTCTCAGTTATTGGCAAAAAACCTTAAACTGCATGAGGCTGAAAGCATGTTTGTAATAGGCTTGCTGCATGAAATAGGCCGCCTCCTTTTATTTCTTGTATATCCTCAGCAGTCTAAACAGATTATTGAACTGACACGTACTGGAAATAGGCCATTATCGGAAATGGAAAGAAATGCGTATGGCGCTGACTATGGAAAAGTTGGGCGGGCATTGATGGCTGAATGGAAGCTGCCTTTAAAATTTCAATATATCACTGAGCATCATACCGAGCCGGGCAAAGCGACAGAATATTGTGTTGAAACAGCAATTGTTCATATTGCTCACCAGGCTGCCGTTAACAAATATCCGGGTGCTGACAGTTTTCATCTGCTTTTGACTGAGGGTTTATTGGCTATTTTAAATATCTCTGAGGAAGAGATGAGCAAGGTATGTGTACAGGCCAATGATACAAGCAGTGAAATGGAAAAGCTGGTTCTTGGAAAATAGCCAGTTTAAACTAAACTTTAGTAAATGATACCCGCTCACAATATATTAACAGGCGTTGCCAACAAAATACCATTACCTGCCGTTTACCACAGTATTAGAGGATTAATCGTCAGGCGAGATGCGACAATTGATGATTTTGTGGAAGTTGTAGAGCTTGATTCTGCATTGGCTTTACGCATTATCAGAATGGCAAATAGCCAATTTTTCGGCTATTCCAGAAAAGTCAATACGGTAAAAGAAGCTATATCATTAATAGGAACTATCCAGCTGCATGATCTTTTGCTTAGCAGTTTGGCAATCCGGGCTTTTTCTGGAATTCCGTTAGAGCTTATAAACCAGCAGGAATTTTGGCGGTGCAGTATCTATTGCGGCATAACTGCACGACTGCTTGCCAAGAAATGCGAGCTTCCAGCGAGTGAGCGACTTTTTACTGCCGGGCTTTTGCACGAAATAGGTCATTTGGTGATGTATGCTCAAATTCCTGAGCAGATGCAGGAAATCTGTTTTGAGCTTCAGGAAAGCTACAAGCCTCAGCATCAGTTAGAACGTGAAAGAATAGGGTTTGACTATGGTCAGGTGGGCTGTGAAATCATGCGATTGTGGCATTTGCCAGAAAACTACTGCGATATTGTCAGAAACCATATGGAACCCACTAAACCCTCTGATATTAAGCTTGAGCTTGAAGTGGTAAATCTGGCTCGCTCTATCATGCTGGCTAAAGAGGGAAACCTGAAACAGACAGGCTATTCAATTTTAAACAGCGCTGATTCATTGATAAGTAAAAAAGTAAAAATACAGGATGCAGAGCAGATAGCACATAATGCTTTACCATTTGTTGGCGAGGTCATGGATTGTCTATGTCCTCTTTTTAAACCTAGAGAAATCAGTTGAACGCTAAACCTATTCGCAAGCTATTGTATGTTATACCTATCTAAAATATTTACCAGGCACGCATTCGGTGAGATAAAGTCGCTACACGGTTTTGTGAAAAACCTGTGCTTAACTTATTTTTCTAGGATAAAGGCTGGCGAAGATACATTTTTCATGGCGATGAGGCTTGAGAGTTGAAAAGCTTTGTTCAAAATTGGCTGGATATTCAATCTCAATCGATAGAAGGGCTATGCAGTGCTCTTTTTCTATTGTTTGATCCAGAAAGCAATGGCTTAAAGCCTGAATTTCAATGGCCTGTAGGCAGCCCAGAGCCATTAGAATTGGTTGTTATTGCCAAGCTTGCCCTGCAGAGGCAGGCAAGTGTGATTAATGCCGGTATCAGTGATGAGGCCGATGATGGGAAGATATTTGATTATCTGGCCGTCCCTGTAGTTAGTGATAAACGCCTGTTAGGCATTATTGCCATAAAAACAGCTCATCATGGTGAACAAAAACAGCAGCAAATACTGCATACGCTAACCGCGGATATAAAATGGCTGGCAATGCTTCAATCAACAGAACAGAAGCCAGATATTTTTTACAGCAAAGTAGTTAAGTTCGCTATCAATTGCCTACAGCAGGATTCATTGGGTAAAGCGCTGACAGCTCTGATTGCAGACTTTACGAATGAATATGATTGCCAACGGATTGCCATCGGAGTACTTAAAAAACATCATATACAGGTAACTGCTTTATCGAATAGTGCAAAATTTGATGATAAATCTAATTTGATCAGTATGATTGCTTCGGCTATGGATGAGGCAATGGATCAGGATAAAGTGATAGTTTATCCGGCAGAAGGCGAAGAAACACAGATTATGCTGGCGCATGCAGAGCTGTCCCGTCAATATGGCAATGGTGCTATTTGCACCATTCCCTTAGTTTACAGTGGGGCCATTTTTGCAGTGCTGACAATGGAAAGAAGTGGAACTCAGCCTTTTGATCAGGAAACTATTAATACCTGTGAACAGACATTGGCACTGGTTTCGTCTTTTCTTAAGCTAAAACAGGATGATGAACTGTTTTTTGTTGAAAAAATGGCAAAAGCAACTAAAAATATGCTTGCAGATGTTTTTGGCTTTAAATGCATAGGGCTTAAATTGCTATCTTTGGTGACGCTTGCCATCATCATTCTTTCTCTATTGATTGAAGGGGACTATAGAGTACATGCTGATGCTGTTTTAGAAGGCAGAATTCAGAGAGTAATTCCTGCGCCCATGAAAGGTTTTATCGACTCAGCTAAAGTCAGAGCGGGGGACACTGTTTTAAAGCAAGAAATAATGGCAACCATGGAAGATGCCTATCTTAAGCTTGAAAAAATAAAATTGGCATCCGAACGCCAGCAGCTAAAAAGAGAATACCGAGATGCTATGGCAACTAGGGATCTAGTACAAGTACGTATCCTTAATGCTCGGCTAGCACAGACCAATGCGAAAATAAAATTAAAAACTGAACAATTGCAAAGAACTGCTATTCGTGCACCTTTTGACGGCATTGTCATTAAAGGAGATTTGAGCCAATCTTTAGGTGCGCCAGTTGAAAGGGGAGACAGTCTTTTTACAGTTGCACCTCTCGATGGCTACAGAATTATTTTAAAAGTTGATGAACGTTCCATCTCATATATTCAGCAGGGGCAAAAAGGCTTGTTGACATTATCCAGTCAGCCAGACAGAAAATTTCCATTGCAGGTAGAAAAAATAACCTCGGTTGCCAGTATTGAAGGTGGGCGCAATGTTTTTAGAGTGGAAGCAACTTTAAGTAAATTGCCTAAGCAGCTTAGACCTGGCATGGAGGGGATAGCCAAGGTAGACATCGGCCATAAAAAACTATTTTGGATTTGGACACACGAATTAGTCGACTGGGTCAAGTTGTGGGTGTGGTCATGGTGGCCCTAGCGGTGAATCATTATGAGTGAATCTATACTTAGTCCTCACTGGTATCGTGTGCGCAATTTAAAGCCGCAGATACGTGTGCATGTGGAAATTTGCCGTCATGATTATCGTGGCTTAATCTGGTACATCTTGCAAGATAAAGCCAGCGGACGAAGTCATCGCTTTAATTCAACGGCCTACCAGGTTATTGGCTTGCTTAGCGGTCAATTGACTGTCGACCAAATCTGGGATCAGGTCAATGATCGCTTAGGAGATTATGCGCCGACACAGGAACAGATGATTCAGTTACTGGGTAAACTGCACGCAGCTGATTTATTAAAATCGGGTATGTCTTCTGATATAGAAGAGCTATTTGAACGGGATAAACAACATAAAAGCAACAAAATAAAACAGCGCTTTTCCAATCCCATTGCCATCAAAATTCCGCTTTGGGATCCGGAAAGCTTTTTACAGCGCCATGTGGGTAAGGTTAGGCCTCTATTTCATTGGTCTTTTGCTGTAATTTGGCTATTAGCTGTTTCTACAGCAGGGTTGGCTGCTGCGATTAACTGGACTGCAATTAGCGCCTATTTCAGCATTAATGCTTTTTCGCCCTATAACTTAGTTATTATGGGCCTGCTTTATCCGCTGATTAAATTTTTGCATGAACTGGGGCACGCCTTCAGTGCAAAAATTCAAGGGGCAGAAGTGCATGAAATGGGCGTGACTTTCTTGCTGTTTATGCCCATTCCCTATGTTGATGTGTCAACTGTCAACTTTCTGCGCAGCAAGCATCAGCGCATATTGGTCAGTGCTGCAGGCATTCTGGTAGAGTTGTTTGTCTCAGCTTTAGGGCTGTTTCTTTGGTTAAGTGTCGAACCTGGACTAATAAAAGATATAGCCTTCAATATAATGATAATCGGTGGCATATCTTCTTTATTTTTTAACGGCAATCCACTGCTGAAATATGACGGCTATTATATGCTGGCAGATGCACTGGCCATTCCCAATCTTTTTCAGCGCTCTACTCAATACTTAGGGTATCTTTGCCAGAAATACCTGTTTGGAGCGACGGGGCTGACATCGCCTGCAACAGCGCCAGGCGAGGCGGGATGGTTTATAGGCTATAGCATAAGCTCGTTTGTGTACAGGATGGGGTTGCTTTGGTTTATCATCACTTATATTGTCGATACCTTTTTTATTGCGGGTGTCATTTTGGCAGTCTGGATGGTGGCCAGGCAAATACTTGTGCCTATAGGCAAAGGCATTCAGTATGTATTTTACAGTCCTTCCATTCATCGGCGGCGAACCAGGGCAATAGGCACTTTATTGGGCATTTTTGCAATTTTTTTTGCAGTGTTATGCTGGATTCCTGTGCCCGTCTATACTTGCTCGGAAGGAGTGGTGTGGATGCCCGATGAAGCACAGCTCAGAGCAGAAGTGGATGGTTTTTCCGGGCCGCTATTGGTTGATTTGACCAGTACAGTAAAAAAAGATGCTGTCATTCTCGAAATACATGACCCTTTGCTGAAAACTAAAGTTGAGGTGCTCTTTGCCAAATTGAAAGAGCTTAATGTACAGTTCAGAGCCGAATGGAACAGCGATAGACTTAAAGCCTCAAATATTAAAGAAGAAATGAAAATTTTGGCCTCAGAATTAAAGTATGCCAAAGACAAGCTGCAGGCCATGCAAATAGTGAGTCAAAAATCAGGCAAGCTGGTAGTGCCTGATGCGAGTGATTTAAATGGACGGTTCGTACATAAAGGTGAAGTAATTGGCTACGTGATAGACGATTCTATGCCCACTGTTCGGGTTGCTGTTGCACAATCTGATATGGGGCAGCTTGCCAAGCAGGTCAAAACCGTGCAAATCAGACTGGTGAATCAGCCGGATCAAATTATCCCGGCAACTATTGCCAGATGGGCGCCAGAAGCTACAAATTATCTGCCAAGTCCTGCATTGGCAACGGTCAATGGCGGAAAAATTGCAGTAGATCCAGCCGCTCAAGATCAGCTGGAAACATTGGAAAAGGTCTTTTATATTGATTTGCAGTTTACCCCTGCTGAACAAATGTCAGCCATTGGACAGCGGGTATATGTCCGGTTTGATCACGGGTCAGAACCAATTGCCCAGCAATGGTATAGAAGGCTGCACCAAGTCTTTTTGAGGCAATTCAATGTCTAAATTGCGTCCTGGCACAACTTTAGGTCTATATCCTCAATGCCATGAAAAATGGCCGGGTGTTTTGGAGACACAGGCGCGCCTGACTGTTGCCAAGATAAAGTATCTGTTTCAATGCCGCAAATATACTTTAAAGTACATTGGCAAAAGAGTGGGTGCTTTTGAACGCCGTATTGCTAAACTCTCAGAGCATGAAATGAAGACACATATCAGCCGGCTGAGAATGAGGCTGCATAAAAACGGCTTGCAAGATAATCTGGTCGCAGAAGCTTTTTCTACTGTCAGAGAGGTTTCCAATAGAACATTAGGGAAAAGACACTTTGATGTGCAGCTACTGGGCGGCTGGGTGATGATGAATGGTATGCTGGCAGAAATGGAAACAGGACAGGGCAAAACGCTCACTGCCGCACTGCCTGCCTGCACAGCCGCCTTAGCCGGTATTCCTGTGCATATTATTACTGCCAATGACTACCTGGCAGAGCGGGATGAGGAAATATTACGGCCACTTTACCGGCAGATGGGGTTAACCTCTGCTTCTGTAGTGGACGGTATGGAAACTGATGATCGTAAAAATGCCTATCAGTGCGATATTGTTCATTCTACTGGCCAGCAAATTACTTTTGACTATTTGCGGGACCGGATGGAAATGGGTGATGAAATTGGCGCGCTGCAAATTCAGCTAAAACAGCTGCAAAATCGGCGACAGCAAAAAACTTCGGCATTTTTTCTGCGCGGACTTTGTTTTGCCATTGTAGATGAAGCGGATAGCCAACTGATTGATGAGGCGAAAACCCCGTTAATTATTTCACAGACTCGACAAAGTGATGAACAGACCCAAAGCTATTTTGATGCCCTTTATTTAGCATCCTCGCTAAACAATGATGCCGATTTTAAAGTGAATGAACAGTTGCATGAGGTTAAGCTGACCTCGGCCGGAAAAGATAAATTGGCAGAGTTGGCAGAGACTTTAGATGATTCCTGGCAGCAACGCAGACGAAGAGAAATAATGGTGGCCCAGGCTTTAAGGGCTACCAAACTTTTTATTAAAGATAAGCATTACCTGGTGCGGGATAGCAAAATAGAAATCATTGATGCTCTGACAGGCAGAGCAATGCCAGACCGGTCTTGGGAACATGGCCTGCATCAGCTGATAGAAGCAAAAGAAGGCTGTGAAATTACTGGCGAAAGAGACCCTATAGCCAGAATAGGCTACCAAAAATTTTTTAAACGCTATCTGCGCTTGTCAGGCATGTCGGGATCGGTGACAGAAGTTGCCGGAGAGTTAAATAGAGTATATGGTTTAACCGTCATTAAGATAACTACCCATCAGCTTTCCAGGCGAAAAATGCATCAGGAAAAAGTATTTAATACCAGTAAGCAGAAATGGCATGCTTTTATGCAAAAGATCAGCAAAGTACACAATACAGGACAGCCGATACTGATTGGCACCAAAACGGTTGCTGATTCGGAAAAGGTCAGTGCTATTTTAAGCAAACATAAAATAGCGCACCAAGTACTGAATGCACTGCAAGATAAGCAGGAAGCTATGATTATCGCCAAAGCAGGGCAGTTAAACAGCATTACAGTTGCAACCAATATGGCAGGAAGGGGCACGGATATTTCTTTAGGAGCGGGAGTTAAAGAAAAGGGTGGTTTGCATGTGATCGCTACAGAAAGAAATGATGCACGACGCATAGACAGGCAATTATATGGCCGCTGTGCCAGGCAAGGTGACCCAGGCAGTGCAGAAGCGTTTATGTCATTGCAGGATAAAAACCTGACAGAATTCTATTCGCCTGCTATGCTTAAATTAATCTCCGCATTTGGCAGAAATAGCCGTCCCTTACCTAATTTACTTGGAAAGGCTGTATTGGCACTGCCACAGAAATGGATAGAGCATCGACACTGCAAAATGCGTAACATGCTAATTAAGCATGACAGACAGCTGGCAAAAACTTTATCCTTTACAGGGCGGATGGAATAAAATTTCAACCTAAAGCTGCGAACAGAATAACATCTTCAACTGGGAAATATTAACCTGCCAATTTGTGACATATTTTGGTTTATCTGTGCTTTATTTGATCCGAAGTACGACAGTATGAAAGAACGGTAGCCATGAAAATTTATGGCATTGAACAGACGCTCCATCATCCCGTAAGATTTCTCCAGCCGGTTGGAATGATAAAACACGCTGAGCAGTTAAAATAAAACAAAAAGTAATGGATATGAAAATAACAGATATTTTATCCGGCATTTTAATGCTGATGATTCATCTGCAGGTTTTTGCAGAAGAGAAAGCTACACTAGACTGTTTAGTTAAACCAGAAATGTATATAGACATCAGCAGTCCAGTTAATGGCATATTAGAAACTGTAGCAGTTAATAAATCAGATACAATTGTCAAGGGGCAGGTGCTGGCAAAATTAGTAGCTTCAATTGAACAGGCAAAAGTAGAAATTGCCAAGCAAGAAGCTTTAATGGATAACCTGGTTTATGCCAAAATAGTTAAACGGGCTTATGCCATACGAAAAGCAAAAAGAATCAAAGGGCTGTTTAAAGAAAATGCCTCATCTGCTCAAGAACAGGATGATGCGGCTACAGAAGTAATTATCGCTAAAACCGATCTGGCGCAAGCGAAATTAGATAGAACAAAAAATACATTAAAATTAGCGCTGGCACAGGCAGAGCTAAAACAAAAGACTATTTTAAGTCCTATTGATGGCATTGTAGTAGAACGCTACCTTATGCTGGGGGAATCAGTACAAAATCAACCCATTCTGCAAATTGCTAAAATCAACCCTTTGTTGGTTGAAGCGGTTGCATCGGCAGAGCTGTTTGGCAAAATTAAAGCAGGAATGATGGTGGAGATTAAGCCGGATTTTCCTGTTAACAGTTCATATAAGGCAACTGTCAGTACTATTGACCGAATTATTGATGCGGCCAGTGGAAGTTTTACTATTCGATTAGAACTGCCTAACCCCGATGCCAAGTTGGTTGGGGGAACAAAATGCATGGCCATTTTCCCGATAAAAGCAACGCAAGTAAAGCATTCTGCAAGTGATAGTCCTGATGACGCTTTACCTGAGGATGTTAAAACCTTGCTTGGACAGTAAAATATTTATAATACAGATAGGTAAAGTGCATAAAAGCATAGTGATTACAGGGAAAAGGACCCATGCAGTTTTAGTCTTAGAAATAGATTGAAAGAACTTGTGGAACGATTAATGTTTTATGCAACTCATTCTAAACTGTAGTCTATTTATAGCGGTAAAGCTTTAAACAGAGCTAAAAAACGCAAAATGTGATGAAGCTAACAATTAAAATATTGGTTTTGGTGGGTGTAAATTATTGACAGCAAGTATTTAAAGGCATGTTAAAGTTGGCGATAAAAAAATAGCTGGCATTGTATTTTTTTAAGGAACTGAATTGAAAGCGTTTTTGTAGGAAAATATGGAAAAATAAAATATTCATACAGCTGCAGAAGTAAAAAACTAGCTGAATGACAACACTGACAAAGCAACCGCTATAAGCAGATTTTTTACCGTTTTTTACTATACTCTACATAAGGAAAAATAAAACAGACAAACTCGTTAGAAATCGGTATCAAAAGGTAAGTTATGCTGCACAATGTTCATGTAAAATTTCATTCAGAAGCACTACTGGAAGAGCTGGAAGCACGCCAGCTATTTTCAGGCGGCATAGAAGGCATACTGGCTGATAATAATGAACCAGAAATTGCAGTTCATATGGATGTGTGTTCAGAACCTGAAATTATAAAATGTCCAGAAACTATAGCTGAAAGTACAGAAAACCTATTACGGCAGGAGTTGGTATTTATAGATACTGAGGTAGAAAACTATCAGCAATTGCTAAATGGCATTATCAGTCAGGATACAGAAGAAAGAAATATTGAAGTGGTCTTGTTAGATAAGGAGCAAGATGGCATACAGCAAATAACGGAAACATTAGCGGACTTTCAAAATCTAGATGCGGTACATATAATCTCCCATGCCTCAGATAACGGTGTAGAGTTAGGCAATAAAACACTGGATGCAGTAACTTTAAATGAAAATTTACTGGAGATTAATGCCTGGGGAGATGCGTTTACGGAAGAAGGCGATTTCCTGATTTATGGATGTAATCTGGCATCGACTGAAGAGGGAAAAAGCCTAGTTGATGCAATAAGTCAGCTTACTCAAACTGATGTTACAGCATCGGATGACCTAACGGGTCATGCTGACCTTGGCGGTGATTGGGATCTGGAGTACCAGACTGGTACGGTAGAGGCCGCTATTATTATCAACCCCGATTTAAACCTGAAATGGGTCGGCACTCTGGATACCAGCACAGGACTGGTTGGTCATTGGACTTTTGATACAGATGCCACAGATTCAAGCGGTAACAATAATGATGGGACATTAACAAACGGCGCAACAATTGATACGGCTACGGCTGCAAATATTGTAGGTGATGGGAAACTATCTTTGGATGGAATAGATGATTATGTCGATCTTAACGCTCGTATTGCCAACTTCAGCGGACTCAACGAAGGAACAATTTCAGCCTGGGTTAAACTGACTGATACGGGTGAAAACACAATACTGGGTCTTTCAGACCAGGGTGATAATTTAAAGCTTGCAAAATTTTCTGTTCAGAATGGTCAATTGAAATGGTTGACTTATAATGATGCAGGGCAAGATGTTGTAGCCCAAAGCACACAGACAATCAATGATGGAAACTGGCATCATGTAGCTGTAACTGTCGATGCCAGTGGCAATACCTTATATATTGATGGGCAGGTTGCACCTGCAACTTATGGTGGCGGCGGAGATGGGAGTACCCAAGGTTTTTTTAACGATATTAATGATATCGACTCCATGGATATAGGTCATACAGTACGTAATAATACAGCCGAGACTAATTATAATGGCTCCATTGATGACGTTAGGGTTTATAATAGAGCATTGACTACGAGTGATATTGTTGCGCTTTACAATTTTCCTACGGACATTTCTTTAAGTCAGTCTACCTCGGTTAATATTGTCAACCCTGGGTTTGAAGCTCAAGCTTTGGGCGAGGATAATACCTCCCAAACAATTACAGGCTGGTCCAGTCCCGCAAATGCGGATACCTCAGTATGGAATCCCACAATATTCGATTATACGAAGGAAGCTCCTGAGGGACAAAACGTTGTTTTTATTAGGGCCAATACAAGTGGAGATACAATATCTCAAGTCCTCTCTGACACCTTCCAAGCTGGCAGAAGCTATACGCTTAGTACACAGATTGGAGAAGCAAAAGACAATCTGAATGATGCTTCTGGCTGGGAAATGCATTTGTATGCGGGAGGTCTGTCACTTGGCTCGGTGTCCAATTCTGACTTTGACCCTAATAATAATGAGTTTGTTAAAGCCACATTACATCTTGATGCTGACACTTTAGCAGGCTATTCTGCCAAATATGGCAGTGCTCTTGAAATACGTTTCTACAATATAGGTGATCCCTTATCTGTAGATGTTGTAGATATTGATGACGTGCAACTCGAATACACAGCTATCACCGTGTCTGAAGTTGCAACGAATGGAACCGTTGTCGCCAATGTGTCCAGTACAACGGATAAAGACATTAATGATGTCCATAGGTACACTTTATCAAATAATGCCGGTGGTCGATTTGCCATCAGCAGTGCAGGTGTAATTACTGTTGCTGATAGCACACAATTAAATAATGCGATTAACTCCAGCCACAATGTTACCATTCGTACTACGGATGCCGCTGGACTAACGTATGATGAAGTTGTAACCATTCAGGTTAGCAGCAATAATGCTCCTACTGATCTTATAACTTCAGGCGCTCTTAATTTTGATGGCAGCTGGGGCGGTATTTCGGCATCAATTCTGGAGCTGGATAACAGAACTGACTTCACGGTGGAACTGGAAATCAGGCCTAGCAGAATTGAAACTAGTGGCTGGTCATACGCCTTGATAACGCAAACCACCAACTGGAATGATAATGGGTTCTACCTGGATATTTATGATGGAAAGTTAGATTACGCTCAATATAACAATACTGTATACAAAGGAGGAGCCGTAAGCTCTCCTGGCGAACTTAAAGTCGGCAGTTGGCAAACTGTCACTCTTACACGGGATGCAAGCAACACAATTATCATCTATCTGGATGGGGTTCAAATTGCAACAGGCACCACTGCTGAAGCAATTGTAGATTCAGCAGGTGATCTTACGTTTCTAGACAATTTTGAAGGTGATGTTAGAGATATTCGTGTATTTAACAGAGCATTGACCGGCTCAGAAGCGAATACAGGTCTGAATTCTGATCTGCTGCTGCATTATGATTTTGAAGAAGGTAATGGAACAGCCATACTGGACCGCAACACGCCAACTACCAGTAATAATGGAACAATAGTAAACCCCGCAGCAATAAACTGGGTCACCATCAAGGAGATTCCAGAAAATAGTGCGGCAGGTACTGTTATCGGCTTTCTCTCTGCGGATGATCCTGATGCAGGTGATAGCTTAACTTATACCATCCAGAACGATCCTTCCAATAATTTTGAAATTGTAGGCCGTGAAATTCTCGTTAAGGCAGGTGCTACGCTCAATTATGATTCAGCAAGCAGTCATGTTATTACAATTCGTGTTACCGACTCGGATACTCCAGGGCTTACGTATGATGAAGATGTCACTATTCAACTCAACAAAGCCCCTACTACAGGCAATGCAACTAGCGGCAGCCCAGAAGATTCTGCTTCAATCACCATCAACCTAAATGGTTCGGATGTTGATGGTAATGTTACCCATTTTAAATTGGTTAACCTGCCGTCTAACGGTACCCTTTACCTTGATAGCAGTCTGACGGCACCGGTCAATGCCAACCAAGACTATGCACGTAGCAGTGCATTACTTCCCATGTATTTTGTCCCTAATGCCAATTGGGCCGGCAGTACTGGCTTTACTTATTTAGCTAAAGATGACAGTGGGCAATATAGTAGATCGGCTGGCACAGCGACAATTACCGTGACTTCGGCCAATGATGCGCCCTTATTCGTTGGTGCTGATATTGTAAGTAACGGGACATTTGATACCGATTTAAATGGATGGGCACCAACAGGAAACGTTGATTTTTCTTCTGGAGAAGCTCGGTTTGGGCAAGTCGGTGGGCCGAATGGGGTGTTGTCTCAGACGTTAACCACGAGCATTGGCACAACTTATTACGTCACCTTTGATTATGGAGATCGAAGTACCAGTGCTAGCCAATACCTGCAATTCACTGTTAATGGAAGCGCTTCACTGATAAGTGCAGATATCACCACAGGTAATTCAGAGAACACACTTGGTTTGCGTGCCTTCAGCTTTGTGGCTGATTCTACCACGACCACGATTACCTTCACAGATACCTCACCTTCACATTCTGGAGTCCGAGGGTATATTGATAACGTAAAAGTCTTGCCACTAGCAACACCCTTGTCAGTGTTGAATTACAGCGAAAATGACGGTGCGGTGGTCATTGATAATCAAATTGCCCTTTTAGATATTGATGACAATCAGCTTGAATCTGCCAAGGTGCAAATTACGAATAACTTCATGAGCAGCGAAGATACTCTCGCGTTTGTAAACCAGAATGGAATCAGTGGATCGTGGGATTCGGCAACAGGCATTTTGACATTGACTGGTACAGCATCGATTGCAGATTATGAAACAGCTTTAAGTAGCATCACCTACGCAAACAGTTCAGAGACCCCTTCAGAACTAACTCGAACAGTATCATATACCGTCAATGATGGCGCTGTGGATAGTGATATCGCTACGCGTGGTATTAGTGTTTCTTCAGTCAATGACGCGCCAGTAATAATAAAAGAAAATTTCCCCGATAGTCAACAGAGTATGCCTAATTCATTGACCAGGTCAACAGCGATGGGTGATATAGATGGTGACGGTGATATCGATATGGTTGTTGTAAATTATGGAGAGAGCAATACGGTACTGTTAAACGATGGCAATGGTGTTTTTACTGATACGGGCCAGGTTTTTAGCCCTGGTTATCCCTTTGGAGATTCGGGCGTAGCTGTTGCATTAGGTGATATGGATAATGATGGCGATCTTGATATGGTTGTTGCCAACGCATCCGGGT
>Ga0256840_1000809_pt1 | contig 31139 bp, 25 predicted proteins | sample 355202metaG_FD_185969 | JGI IMG/M metagenome (GOLD analysis project Ga0256840, IMG submission 185969) | Hydrothermal vent microbial communities from Mid Atlantic Ridge, Atlantic Ocean - 355-202 | ecosystem: Environmental > Aquatic > Marine > Hydrothermal vents | place: Atlantic Ocean: Mid... | reverse complement strand
CTTTTGGCTTCTTGTAAAATCTTGACGATCTGCTCTTCTGTGAATCGCTTTTTCATTGACTTGTTCCTCTTGTCAAACATTATATTCTAACTTTGAAAGTGGCTCAACTTCTTGGGGACAGGTCAGACGATGCATCAATATAAAGATAATGTCCTCAAAGAGGATGACCATAACTGTCATTTAAATCCATTTTTAATGACAATATTAAGAAGTATTATTCTTAATATTTTACACTTGAATGGTGCAAAATCAATTCAAGAACAACTAATCAACAACAGATGGGATTTAGATGACTCTATCGCTCAACTCTTGAAATTTAGTTTTTAGTGGATTGGGGTGCTGAAAAAGATGGATGGGTAGCTGATTATGTAAGGTTAAGGTTAAAAGCTGTAAAAAGAGTATAGGTCACTAAAAAAAACAACAAATGTCAAAATAAAATAACTTAAAAATAACGATGTTACAATAGGTATCATCGTTTTTGTCTTGGCTGTCACTTCATCAATTAATCTTGCTTTTAGAGTCCCTTTTACATTAAAGTATGAAAAATTTTAATATGAAGAGGTATAAGAATGAAGCAACTCCTACTCAAAAGTTCACTAGCTATGGCTGCAGCAGTCCTAATGGTTGCGACACCGTTAACTGCCGTTGAGGTCGACCACAGTCACCATGAACCCCACTGGGGCTATGACGGCACTACAGGCCCAAAAGACTGGGGAAAACTTAAGCCGGATTTTGAACGTTGTGCCAACGGAGAGCGTCAATCACCCATAGATATAGCTACAGACAAAGCAAAGCAAGCATCTGTAGTTGACGGTGTTTTTGTGAGTTATACCAACGCACCTTTAAATATTATCAATAACGGTCATACCATTCAGGTGAACAGTGACGGAAAATCTACTGCACTTCTTGACGGTAAAGAGTTTACACTGGTACAGTTTCATTTTCATGAAGGAAGCGAGCATACCGTTGACGGAAAACGTTACCCGATGGAGGTTCACCTAGTCCATCAAAGCGAAGTGGGTGAGCTGGCGGTTATTGGGGTGTTTATTGACATTGGTAAGCCCAATGCTTTCTTAAAAACGGTATTTGACAATATGCCGCTAAAAGAGGGTGACCGTAAAGTGAGTGATACCATCACGTTAAACGCTAAAGATCTGTTACCGACCGATAAAGGATTTTACCACTATTTAGGCTCATTGACAACGCCTCCGTGTACGCAAATTGTCGAGTGGTATGTCATGAAAGAGCCCATTACCATCTCCAAAGAGCAGCACGAGCAATTTCGCAAACTCTACAAAGACACGTATCGTCCGACGCAAGAGTTGGGAACCCGCAAAGTCTTACACAAGTAAATCATAAAAACTACCCTTTTTAGGGTGGTACCACGGATGCTACCAATATTTTGCTATAATGCCATCAATTTTACAGCATAGGTATTGTTATGATCATAACATCAACACACGAGACAACATTTCAACAGTATTTTAACACGCTTTTAAAACGCGGCAACGTAGATATGGAAGAGGTCGGTACCGTCGTTCAGACCATTATTGATGAGATTAAACAACATCAAAACAGTGCCTTAAAAGCACATATTGCCAAATTTGACAATTGGAAACCTCAAGATGACCGTGACCTTAAAATTGAGGTATCTTTAATGCGGACGGCGTATGAAGAGCTTGATGAAACCTTGAAAGCATCCCTGCATCTTGCTTATGATCGAATTAAAACCTATCATGAAAAACAGCTGCCGAAAAGTTGGTTTGACACTGAAGCCAACGGTACCATTTTAGGACAAAAGGTAAGCGCAGTTGATTGTGCCGGGCTGTATATTCCCGGCGGTAAAGCAGCGTACCCGAGTTCGTTGCTCATGAATGTTATTCCCGCTCAGGTTGCCGGAGTACAACAAATTATTGTATGCACGCCAACTCCTGACAATGAGCCCAATGCACTACTGCTTGCAGCTTGCCATTTATGTGGCATTAGTGAGGTCTATAAAGTCGGCGGTGCCAGCGCCATTGCTGCCATGGCATACGGTACTCAGACTATTCCAAAGGTTGATGTTATTACCGGACCGGGAAATATTTTTGTGGCCACGGCCAAAAAAATGGTTTTTGGAGAGGTCAATATTGATATGATCGCCGGACCGAGTGAGATTGGTATTTTAGCCGATGAAAGTGCTAATGCGAGCCATATTGCCATTGATTTGCTCTCTCAGGCAGAACATGACGAGATGGCAAGTTCCATTCTCATTACCCCTTCACAACGCATTGCCGAAGAGACAGAAATTGAGATTGAAACATGGCTGCAGAAATTACCGCGTCATGAGATTGCCCGTAGATCCATTGAAGAGCGTGGTGCTATTATTGTCACTAACGATATGGATGAAGCAATTGCGCTAATGAATGAGATTGCACCGGAGCATTTGGAGGTTATGACCGCTAACCCTTGGGAGTTGCTTCCTGCCATTAAGCATGCCGGTGCAATCTTTTTGGGTCATCATACCCCCGAAGCGATTGGAGATTATATTGCCGGTCCGAACCATACGCTGCCAACCGGTGGCACGGCAAAGTTTTATTCGCCGTTGAATGTCGAACATTTTATGAAAAAATCGTCGATCATTGCTTTTTCATCGCAAGCAATTCAGGATATTGGAGAATCATGCGCCCACATCGCCCATACCGAAGGGCTAACGGCACATGAACAGTCGGTACGGGTACGTCTGAAATAGTATTATTTCATTGCAAGATGCCGTTTGTTATACCCTTCTTTGATTTTTTGGGCCAACTGATGTACTGCCATGGCATAATAGGAGCTGTGGTTGTAACGGGTTATGACGTAAAAGTTTTTGGTACCGTACCATAACTCGTCATACGTGGTGCGTTCAAGTTTAATCAGACTGACTTTGTCGTTGTAGGTAAAATTTTTGTCTTTAGGGTAGATGTCTTTAAGATGTTTTCGGGAGTACTTGTGCAGATATCCGGTTTTGAGTTGATTGAAACGTTTGCCTTTGTAAGAGACGCGCGTGGCTACAGGAACGCCTTTTTTCCACCCGCTCTGTTTAAAGTAGTTGGCAATACTGCCAATAGCGTCTTCAGGTTCGGAAATACGAACTTTACCGTCATTGTTAAAATCAACACCCAGTTTTTCAAAGTTACTGGGCATAAACTGTCCCAAACCGATGGCACCGGCATAGGAACCTTTAAGTTCTCTGGGGTTGAGCGCTTCGCGTTTGGTCATTTTTAAAAACTCTCGAAGCTCTTTGGTAAAAAAGTCGTTTCGGCGATTTTCTTCAAATGCAAGCGTGCAGAGCGTATCGAAAACGGGATGTTTTCCGGTGTAAGCACCGTAGTAGCTCTCAACACCAATAATAGCGGTAATGTATTCGGCGGGAATGCCGTACTGTTTATAGGCACGCATCAGGGTCTTTTGATGTTCAAACATAAAGTCAATTCCCTTGGTAATACGTTTGGGATTGAGGAGCTTTTTCTCGTAACGGCTCCAGCTGCCGTAATTTTTTTTAGTTCGCTTTTTTTTCGTTTTCTTTTTTGAAACTTTGTAGAATTTTAATGAGCGATGTTGCAGTTCAACATTGGCAAATAATGTATTGAGCTCATCAGGACAAAATTTCTCTTCATTTACCATCGTAGCTATAAATTTTTTGGCTTCATCATGAGTTGTATAGTCAACGATGGTAGCAGCAGAGGAGAATGCGACCGGTAATGTTAGACAAATTATAAGTTTTAATAATTTCATAATAGACTCTTGTTGGCGTTAAACAGTTTCTGCTACCTCAATGATAGCACGTTTTCATTGAAAATTGCGAAGCAATATATATTCCACTTCTTAAGTAAATCATAAAAAGAATATCTTTTTATTTAGCTACGGTTAATCTAAAATTTGATAATATCATTTCACATAAATGCTTTGAAAGTATCAAAATTTGATGTTTTGCTCTATCAATATCTATATCGGACAGATTACATATAAATTTAGCTAAAGGGAGAATGAGATGCAATTAGGATTCTTGGTTGACCTGCATCTTTGTATGGGATGCAAAGGATGTGAGATCGCCTGTAAAGTAGAAAATGAGGTACCGCTCAGTACTTGGAGACTGCGTGTTAAATATGTTGACGTAGGCATGTTCCCTGAAACCAAACGTACCTTTACGCCGTTACGTTGTAATCACTGTGCCAATGCGCCGTGCGAGCGTATTTGTCCGGTAAGTGCGCTGCACTATATTGAAAACGGCATTGTCAATATTGACAAAGAGCGTTGTATTGGATGTGCCGGATGTGTTATGGCATGTCCTTACGGTGCCATTTACATCGATCCCGAAACGCAAACGGCAGACAAATGTACGTATTGTGCCCACCGTGTTGCAAGCTCGATGATGCCGGCGTGTGTGGTTGCCTGTCCGGTAGAAGCCAATATTTTTGGAGACTTGGACGATAAAACATCTAATATCAGCAAGTATATTCAGGCCCATCAAGGTGATGTTCAGGTACGTAAGCCGGAAAAAGGCACATTGCCGCATCACTATTATGTCGGTGGTGGTAATGTGCATTTGAATCCACTGGCATCACGACGTGATGAAGGCTATTCGTTGTTTAACAAACTGACCAGTAAAATGCCCGTAGGAGGAGACCACTAATGGTACATGAAACAGTAGCTGCAACCAATGCAGTAGTAACGCTAGACGTTGGGCTTCCGGGTGTTGTGTGGGGTTGGATTATTACCATGAATATGTGGGCAAAGAGTATTGGAACGGGAGTGATTTTTATGCTCTTTTATCTGCTCAAAAAATATCCTGTCGAAGCGGCTGCTTACCGCTTTAAGGTGGCATTGATCTCTGTGATTGCCATTCATGTGTTTTTACTGTTTACCGTTATAGACCTGCACCAGATGTTTCGTTTTTGGCATATCTTTTTCCATCCGCATTTTACTTCGGCCATTACGGTGGGTGCATGGATGGCAACGTTATTTGTCGGATTGTTGTTTCTCTTGCTCTATGCCAGTTTTATTAAAAAAGATACCATACTTTTTGACAAAGTTTTGGCATGGACGGTTGTGTTAGCCATTCCGGTGACACTCTATACGGCCGGACTCATGGCGCAATCAACGGCACGAGAATTATGGCAAATGCCTACCGAAGCGGCGCAAATGATTTTTGCAGCAACACTTTCAGGGTCAGCCGTGATGATTTTAATAGGAAACAGACTCTCTTATGAAGCCAAGCGTGATTTGGGGATCATTTTGGCATTCAGTGCTTTGGGTGCGTTTATTCTGTATATGAGTGAACTGGTGTTTGGACCGATGAAAGCCGAAGAGGTAGCCGCAGTACTTGAGTTTATTAAAGGTAATGGCGAATATGCAACAATGTTTTGGGTCGGTCAGATTCTTGCCTTTGTAGGACCGTTTATTTTAGTCGTTTTAGCCCTGATGAACCGTTCAACAAGTATTTTAAATTTGGCATCCATAAGTGCGCTTGTGGGGCTTTGGATAAGCAAGCATGTGTGGTTGGTCATTCCACAACTACTGAATATGAGCTAAGAGAGGTAATAATAGATGTATTTACAAAGTAGAAGATCGTTTTTAAAAGGCGCGGCATTTACCGTAGCAGGGGTGACCCTTGCCAAAGGGGTATTTACAACGAATGCCGTTGCGGAATCTGTGCGTGAGAGCAAGTTTACCGATACGCCGGATAGCCTCTCGTTTTATCCGCCCCAAGAGGAGTGGGAGAGTTTTCAAGAACTTAGCGGCGAGGACTGGAAGCGCGGCGGTATTGAGCGTCACGGTATTCAGAGTGAGGACAATCCTGATGGCATTGAAGTACATGATTACATGATTGTACCCACGGCATGCTCAAATTGTGAAGCATCGTGCGGTTTGACGGCATGGATTGACAAAAAAACATTTACGGTCAAAAAATATATGGGTAACCCGCTTCACCCCGCATCGCGCGGACGCAATTGTGCGAAAGGGTATGCGACTCAATCGCAGATGTATGATCCCGATCGTATTGCCTTTCCGCTGAAACGGGCACCGGGATCGGCTCGCGGTGAAGGCAAATGGGTACGGACGACATGGGATGAAGCGATGCATACCATTGGTAAAAAAATGGGCGATACACTGCGTGTCGGTGATGCACTCTCTAAAAAATCAGTTATGTTCCATGTAGGACGACCCAATGAGAACGGTTTCACCGGTAAGGTGTGGCACACTTTAGGAAGTGATGCCTTTAATTCACATACCAACATCTGCTCTTCTGGAGGGCGCACACCGACAATTCAGTGGGCAAACGATGACCGAACGTCTCCGGATTGGGCAAACGCAAAACTGGTGTTTTTAAACTCTTCTCATGCTGCTGATGCGGGACATTATTTTCAGCAATCGGCATCATTTATTGCCGATGCGCGTAAAAAAGGGGCACGACTGGTCGTATTGGATCCGCGTATGTCCAATTCTGCAGGTATGGCCGATCTTTGGATTGCTGCATGGCCCGGAACCGAGCCGGTCCTCTACCTCTATTTGGCAAACCGTATCTTGCAAGAAAACAACGTAGACAAACGCTTTGTGAAGAAGTGGTTGAACTGGGAAGTTTTTATGGACAACGAGGACTATCTGAAGTTTATGGTCGAGAAAAACTATATTGCCAAGCTTCCCGAAGATAACAGTTTTGAGAGTTTCTTATTGGTGCTTAAAGAGCTGTATGCTCCCTACACATTGGAATATGCTGTCAAAGAGACACGTGTTCCGGCATATAAGCTAGAAAAACTCTATGAGATGTTTATTTGGGCGGGTGATGCTATATCATCATATTTCTGGCGCGCAACGGCGGCAGGAAACCGTGGCGGCTGGATGAGTGGACGTGCCGGTTATTTGCCGATTGCGCTACGCGGTGCTATCGGTACGAAAGGCGGCACATTCTTCCACCACTTTCATGTCATTTCTGTGGCAGGCAAAGGAGGCAGTGCGACACGGGGACAAGGCAAACGTGGGGTTAATATTCCAAAAGTCGATGTCTGGAATGAGCTGACATGGCCACCGGAATGGCCGCTTTCAACGTATGAGATGTCCTATTTGCTGCCACATCTTTTGAGTGATACGCAGTGGCAACAGAAGTGGATAAAACGAGGGTTGAACGTACCGCAAAAACTTTCGGTCTGGATTCCGCGAATGTATAATCCGGTCTGGATCAACCCTGACGGATTCCGCTGGATTGAAGTGCTTAAAGATGAGTCAAAAATGGAGTTAACCTTTAATCTCTCTCCGGTCTGGAGTGAAACCAACTGGTATGTCGATTATGTACTTCCGGTAGGATTGGCGGGAGAGCGTCATGATCAACACTCCGAAGCGACCATGCCGGCACGATGGACTTCGTTTCGCCAACCGGTTATGCGGGTTGCATTGGAAAAAGCAGGATGGAAGCCGAACAATCCCAATCGGGCTACACTCGAAGCGCATATTAAAGCCGGTTTGGGGGAAGTTTGGGAAGAGAATGAATTTTGGTTTGATATGTGTGTGAACTATATTGATCCGGATGGATCTTTAGGTGTGAAAAAAATGTGGGAGTCCAAGCGTCATCCGGGTAAACCGGTAACTATTGCCGAATGGTATGATGCGGCATTTGGAGATAATCTGCCCAATCTCAAACGCACGGCAACAGCGGACCCTCGGTATAAAAATTCGGAATTTCCGGTTTATGAGTACATGAGAGACTACGGTGCATGGATGGAAGAGAACCATATCTACTCTGCACAAGAGCGGGAAATGAAAGATGACGGCAGACACTATATTTCTCATGGGCATAAATACCTTAAAGAACATGTGACCATTGATGCACGTACGGGAGTAGTTAAAGCAGATGTTCACGGCAAGATAAAGCCTATTGGTATTGAGATTGAAGGTAAAAAAATGGAGGGCTTCGCCACATTGGACAAAAAACTGGATTTCTTTTGCGAGTGGTTAGCCGATGATTGGAAATGGCCGGAATATGCCATTCCTTTTTATCCGCGTAATGAGCAAGAGAAGCGGGAAATGGTGCATATTGTCTCTCATGTCAATCACATGTACATGAAAGGAAAAAATGAGTTTGCACTCAATACTGTTTTTCGTCTGCCGTACAATATTCATACACGCTCAGCCAACTCCAAACATCTGATGGAGATTTCGCAAAACCATGACCCCATCTGGATTGCTACCGGCGATGCGCAACGTTTGGGATTTAAACGCGGTGATGCTGTTCGCGTTCGTATTGTCGATACCGTTTCCGGACTTGAAAGCGGTTATTTTGTTGCCATGGCAGTGCCGACAGAAGGAATTCTTCCCGGAACCTTGGCATGTTCACATCACGGTGGTCGCTGGAAGTTGAAAAACTCGGTGAGTATTCCTAACGGTGTAAGTGACGGAAAAGTAGCTGCAAGCACTGCACCGCGTGACATGACCAATAAAGCATTCATGAGTGAAGCACCCAACAATGCGGGTACTACAGCGGGACAGATCACTATTGAAGATTATGACGGTAGCAGCGGTATTAATAGCTTTGGCGTTCCTCTTGCTGAGCTTCAGATGGATGGCAAAGAGGGAAAACTCAAGTATGTTGACGGAATTCAACCGTTTCACTCCAAACGATTCGTCGCCTATAACAGGGATTCGGACAATATCTGGTGGGACGGACTCAGCGGATCATGGCAAAATGCCGTAGCACCGACACATCCCGACCCTATTTCAGGAATGCACTGTTGGCATCAAAAAGTTATTTTAGAACCGGCGCAAAAAGGGGACAAGATTGGTGATTTACATGTAAATTACGATAACAACTTTAAGACATATCAGGCATGGCGTGATGTGTTGACCCGTCCGCTTGATGCTAACGACACCTTGCGTCGACCGCAGCATATCAAACGTCCCTGGGTACCGCTTTCAGATAAATCCTATGCCGTGCGCATTAACGATGTGTAGCGGTTGGGAGATGTAGCGGTTGGGAGATAATGATTTTATGAATGAAACACAAGCACGCAGTAATCTTTATGCGCTTTTATCGCGAGTATTGCTGCAAGAGAGTGATGCGCCATTGATTGAGCAGATACGAAACGATGCCAATATGTTGGAAATGTTTCCGACGTTTGCAACGTGGAATGAAGCGAACACGCTTTCGATGCATCAGTTGATTCATGAGTATCTTAATCCTGACTTTTCAGATCTTTCCTTGTTGCATTTAATTCCGTATGAAACTTTTTATACCCGGGACGATCAGATGATTGAGACCGGCGGTGCCAACCCTGTAACCGATATCTATAGCGCTTACGATTTTATTGTCGATTATGAAGCGGCACGAGTGGTTTCAAGTGATCATATCGGTGTCGAATTGGAGTTTATGCACCATCTGTGTGAAGCACAGCGTAAGGCCGAAGCGGAAGACGACAATGATGCCGTAGCAGCATTAAAACATGTGCAGAAAGAGTTTTTAAACAAGCACCTGCTTCAGTGGGCACCACTGTATCTCATTAATATGAAATATGAGGCGCGAACGCCTTACTACTATGATATTGCCCAGACGGCACTGGAGTTTCTCTTAAGTGATAATGAGTATATTACCCAAGGAACACCGTTTCAATAATGGCCGGACTCTCTTTAAATAGCGCGGCGTGCGTTCGATCCGTATCAAAATTTAGCGAATGTCGTTTGTGTGAAACCATCTGCCCTGTTGATGCCATTAAGACAGCGCCGGAATCACTGCCGGCGATTAATCTTTTTTCATGTGTCGGGTGTGGCGGCTGTAGCGGTATCTGTCCGACCGAAGCACTTGAGCTTGACAATTTTAATGTGACGGAATTTTTCTTTGAGTTTGCCTCCGAATCGGATGCACTCATCTCCTGTCAAAAAAACGTACCGTGCATGGCAGCATTGCATGTTGAGCATCTGCTGGCCTTGGCATTACTTAAAGGCGGGCTAACTCTGGATATGGGACATTGCAATGACTGCAGTATTGCATTTACATGTAAAACGCACATTGAACAGAATGCCCATGAAGCCAACTATGTTCTCGAAGCGATGCAGAGTCGTGCAGTCGTAACAATGAAAGAGGTCGCTTATGAAGATGAAACCATTAAAACAGAGCGTAGCAGACGGGATTTTTTTCAAACCTTTACCCTGAAAAAAGCCTATCAGGCAAAACATGATTGGGATCGGCATGTCGAGATGGCAACAGATGAGTATATAGCGCACAGTGTTGATGATATCAATATTGCATCTGTACGTCATAAAAAGTTGACGAACAAAAGAAAGTTGCTTTTCATGGCACTCAAACGTACTCAAAAGCCGGAAACCCACCATATTATCGATGCGAATGCCTTAACGTTTACCTCACAAAAACTTCTTGATGCCTCACTGTGTACAGCGTGTCAAATGTGTTATCGTATCTGTCCCAGTGGCGCATTGAGTTCCGATATGAAACACTCAAAAATCGATTTTGACCCTTTCTTATGCGTGCGTTGTCATCTTTGTCATGATGTCTGTGAGAGCGATGCAATAACCGTTTCACCGTCGTATAATATGAAAGAGTTTTTTGAGTCTTCGGTACAAAATCTGATTGCATTCGATGTCAAACAGTGTCACGAATGTGGATTGGCATTTAGTTCTCTTCATGGTGAAACGATATGTCGTCGCTGTCAGATAGAAGAGGATGAAGCCAAAGCACTGTGGGGGATTGAATAATCTATGATGAATAATGACGATGCGATAAAACCCAACACGAAAGTCTATGGTTTTTTAGGGGAATATGCACAACAAGACCGTTTTAGCGTTATGATGAACAGTCGGTTCAAACGTATCGATACCGATGCGATGATGATACCGATGAATATTAGAGCTGACGATCTCTATTTTACGATTTCAGGGCTTAGACATGCCAAACTAAACGGTGTGGTGATTAGCCGTGAATATCGCCATAATGTTGCAGATTGGTGTGATGCTGTAAGCAATGATGTTCAGGTGTGTGGATTTTGTGATATTGTAACAGTCCGTGAAGGGACACTTTACGGTGAAATTTTCATTGGCAGAGCCCTCAACAGACTCTTTAGCGATAAAGCCGCGCAATCATTAGCTCTTTACGGCAGTGGTGCATTGGCAAAAGCGGTGCTTTTACATGTAAATAAAAGCTCCCTTACCACGATTACGCTCTTTAATGACAGGGTTGAGTCCTGTAAAGAACTTATTGACACGCTCGGTGATGCACTCGAAGGAATTGATATCGATATTGAGCGTGTCAATAATGAACGAAGTGCAGACTTTTCACCGTATGATATAGCACTCAATGCTGCCGATCAGAAGAGACTTTTTTCTCCGGTGACCGGTGCCAATACCGTTGTAGACTTGTCTCAAGCCGGTTCACCCTTTTCGATGTTGCCTGCATCGGAATATTTAGGCTATGATGATATACTCATCTATATGAATGCGAGTGCCCACACCATTTTCGAAGGAACAGAATGAATCCCAATGATTTAGATGATTTACGAGCTGAGTTTGATGCTTTTGTGCGCAATAAGTGCAACGGCAATGAAGATGGCAACTGTGCAAACGGTGTCAACCCTGACGGAGGAGATGCGGTAGATGATGAACCGGTACCGAGTTTTGTAGAACAGGTGTCACAACATCTCTTGGCACCGGCACAATGCGGTGTTTATATGTCACGAATGGATATTAAACGGGTAGCCGAAGCGATTGGCGAATCGTTACCCATTAAAGAACGCGCTAAAATGCTTAAAGCTCTTTTTCGGCACACGACAACCAGAGCCTATTTGGAAGATGTTTTTGCGGAGTTTAATCGCCATATTAACGGACGTATTTTGATTTACGAAGAGCTCGCAAAAGCATTTCCGTCTTCACAATATATTTTTGATGCATACCGTGACAAAGCGCAAAAAACACAGAAGATTTTTGAACAGATTATTGCTGATTTCGAAGAGATTGAACCGACATTTGATCCGATGTTAGTGTAGGACATTGTACTTTCCTTTGATACCATTTTTTATATTACGAAATAGGGTTTTATGCTATTTAGTGTTAGTAGGATTGGGAAAGGGGAAGATTGCCAGTCTATAAAATTAATGTAACCAAAATGTATCTGTAATGTAGTTGTTTTGTTACACCTCTAAGTTAAAGTTCTCTCGTCAATTACAACTTAGAAGGACAATAATTTATGAAAAAAGCAAACATAGTACTCTCAGCAGTAGCAGTAGTGGCATTAACATTCACAGGGTGTGGTGGAGGTGGAGGCAGTAGTGATCCAGCTGCAGATCCAGCTGCAGATTCTGCTGTAGATCCGGTTGTAGATCCGGTTGTAGATCCGGTTGTAGATCCGGTAGTAAATCCAACAACAACCGCAAAAGAAAACATCGTAGGCGATATTACAGCAGATACAACATGGAGAGCAAACAAAGTATATCGTCTCAATGGTTTAGTCACAGTAAAAGATGGGGCAACATTAACAATTGAGCCGGGTACAGTCATCGTCGGTGCGGCAGGAACAGGCGCAGCAACATCTTATATGGTAGTAGATAAAGGTTCTAAACTTGTAGCTAACGGTACGGCAAGTAAACCAATTGTATTTATGGGTGAGACTGCGTATGATGGCGGTGAAGATGTTTGGGGTCAATGGGGTGGACTTGTTCTTATTGGTAATGCCGGTGTAGCTGGTGAGACGTCTCCATATGAAGTCAATACTAACTTTGTTCCAGGTACAGACAATCCAACAGATAGCTCTGGAAGCCTTAAATATGTGAAAATACTTAATTCCGGTATCACTATGGAAGAGAACAAAGAGATTAATGGTCTCTCTATGGTTGGCGTTGGTTCAGGAACTGTTATTGAAAACATCACTGTAAATAAATCTGATGATGACTGTATCGAACTATGGGGCGGTACGGTAAACCTTACAAATGTGAATGTAAGCGAATGTTCTGATGATCACTTCGATGTTGATGAGGGGTACACCGGTACAGTTACAAACTTGGTGATTCACCAAACAACCGGTAACTCAGGAATTGAGATGAGTGGTAATAGCTTGCCTACATTTAATGGTCTGGATGCATATATTACTTCATCGTCTAAAAATACATTTAAAGAGGGTGCTATTTACTTCAAAAAAGATGGTATCGGTGCAATCATTAAAAATGCAACAATTCTTTATGATGTAGTATCAGATTATCCGGCGATTTATTCAGTAGGTGCTAACAATGTAGCTGCGACTTCTTTTGAAAATGTAGCTATTATTGGTTCGAACACAAACAAAATTGGTAATGATGGTCAAGCTGCTAGTAGTAATTTGACTACTGTGTTTAACAGTGGAACAGGTAATACTATGGATGTAGCCGCAAAAGAAAACATCGTAGGCGATATTACAGCAGATACAACATGGAGAGCAAACAAAGTATATCGTCTCAATGGTTTAGTCACAGTAAAAGATGGGGCAACATTAACAATTGAGCCGGGTACAGTCATCGTCGGTGCGGCAGGAACAGGCGCAGCAACATCTTATATGGTAGTAGATAAAGGTTCTAAACTTGTAGCTAACGGTACGGCAAGTAAACCAATTGTATTTATGGGTGAGACTGCGTATGATGGCGGTGAAGATGTTTGGGGTCAATGGGGTGGACTTGTTCTTATTGGTAATGCCGGTGTAGCTGGTGAGACGTCTCCATATGAAGTCAATACTAACTTTGTTCCAGGTACAGACAATCCAACAGATAGCTCTGGAAGCCTTAAATATGTGAAAATACTTAATTCCGGTATCACTATGGAAGAGAACAAAGAGATTAATGGTCTCTCTATGGTTGGCGTTGGTTCAGGAACTGTTATTGAAAACATCACTGTAAATAAATCTGATGATGACTGTATCGAACTATGGGGCGGTACGGTAAACCTTACAAATGTGAATGTAAGCGAATGTTCTGATGATCACTTCGATGTTGATGAGGGGTACACCGGTACAGTTACAAACTTGGTGATTCACCAAACAACCGGTAACTCAGGAATTGAGATGAGTGGTAATAGCTTGCCTACATTTAATGGTCTGGATGCATATATTACTTCATCGTCTAAAAATACATTTAAAGAGGGTGCTATTTACTTCAAAAAAGATGGTATCGGTGCAATCATTAAAAATGCAACAATTCTTTATGATGTAGTATCAGATTATCCGGCGATTTATTCAGTAGGTGCTAACAATGTAGCTGCGACTTCTTTTGAAAATGTAGCTATTATTGGTTCGAACACAAACAAAATTGGTAATGATGGTCAAGCTGCTAGTAGTAATTTGACTACTGTGTTTGAAAGTGGTATAAATAATATAAAATAATCTTCACATGATTAGATTGTTTGTATTAACCAATATTTAATTTGACACACCGCAATTTCTCCCGAAATGTTGTGTCAGAGGGTGATGATGCCATCGCCCTCTTTGTAAATCTCTTCAAAACTGGATGTAACCACTTTGTATCCAAAACATAACCATTCTATTACCAAACAATCTTATCATCGCAAATTAAATATTAAGACGGGAGTATTTATGAATAGTATGGGTAAAAAAGCAGCAGCTTCAGTACTTGCTTTAGGGGTAATAGGTAGTACGAGCTTATATGCACAAAGTAATGAAAACATTGTAAAGTCGATAATGAAACTTCGAAGCGATGTGGAGTCTTTATATACAAAGATAGATGAAAACAAAGATGCCTACAAGGCGCAGATGAAATCATATACTTTGCAAATCTCTGACAATGAGGCACAAATTAATAGACAAGAGACAGCTCTTAAACTGACAGAGCAAAATCTTGCAAAAGTGGAATCTGAGTTGCAAACATTAAGAAATAATAGCCAAAACATAAAACCAACAATATACAAAGCACTCGATGCACTGGAACTAGAGATACAAAGAGGGATTCCTTTTAAATTAGAGGAGAGAATAGCTGTCTTGCATAAAATAAAAACAGACTTAAAAGATGCTTCTATTACGCAAGAAAAAGCACTTGCACTTACTTGGGCAAGTTATGACGATGCCTTGCGTTTAACAAAAGAGATAGGACAATTCAAACAAGAAATTACACTCAATGGTGAAGCCAAAATCGCTAAAATTGCCAAAATAGGTTCAGTGATGATGTTTTTTGCTACACCCAATGATGAAGTAGGGTATGTAAAACAAAAAGGCAATACATATACATATGTTTTAGCTGAAAATGATGTACATAGAGCACAGATATTGAAGCTTTTTGATGCACTACAAAAACAAATTAGAACAGGTTTTTTTACATTACCAAATGCATTGTTACTTAGAGGAGTAAATTAATGAAAAAAATATTTTTAGCGATGATAGCTTTTAGTCTATTGGCATCTATGACATTAGCAAATGAACTTGACAGAGCATATAAGAAAGAGTATGCTTTTCTAAAAGCACAAAAAGCAGAACTTTCAAAAAGACTCTCTTCAGATAAAGCACAACAAAAAAAAGAGCTTATCGCTTCAAAAGAAAAAATATTTGCATTGCAACAAAAGCTACTTGATTTAAATGGACAATTAGATAGTAAAAAACATAAGCTTAGTAAAATGACTACTATGTTAAGTGAGTTTGAAGAGAATGGTGATATTACTGGAAACGTAATGAATCAGGCTAGACTGTCATTACGTGAATATAACATTAAAATTTCAGATGACAATAAGACTTCAAATATTGCAAAACTAGAGCAAGCCTTTGATTTGGCATCAAAACTTTATGTAACGCTTTCATCACTACAAAACACAAAAGGAGAGTTTTATCTTCCCGATGGAAAACGTGTTGAAGGTGACATCGTAAAAGTAGGAAATATAGCTGCATATGGTATATCACCAGATGCTACAGGTGCTTTGGCACCCGCGGGAAATGGTGCCTATAAGCTTTGGAATGCCATAGGCTCTTCTGATGATGCAAAGGCACTGTATGCTGGAGAGATGAGAGACCCTTTAGATATCTTTATATATGAAAACCTAGATAAAGAAGTAGACTATGTTAAAGAAAAAACAGTAAGCGATACAATCGAAAGTGGAGGGACGATAGGATATATCATCTTGGCACTTGGTGCATTGGGTTTATTATTATTGGTATTTAGGACCTTCAATCTTATGAAAGCAGGTTCTAATGTAGAAAAAATTACTGCCATTGTTGTGAATAAAGTAGAGAACGGTAAAGGTAATGAAGCACTTGAAGCAGTTAAAAACTTTGACGGTTCTACTGCTAGAGTTATCAAGTCTTTACTTAGAAACATCGGTAAAGAGAGAAATCATGTAGAAGATATAGTGATGGAAAGTATCTTGAATGAGAGTTCTCAGATAGATAGGTTTGGAAGCTTTGTTTTGGTCATTGCAGCTGTAGCTCCGCTACTAGGACTTCTTGGAACTGTAACCGGTATGATAGAAACTTTTGATGTGATTACAGAGTTTGGTACAGGTGATCCAAAGTTACTCTCTGGAGGAATTTCGGCAGCACTTGTAACTACAATGCTTGGTCTTATCGTTGCTATTCCTCTTTTGTTGCTTGGAAATTTACTTTCAGGATGGGCACAAAACATTAAAGATTCTATGGAACAAAGTGCATTACACATCGTAAACCTTTACGAGAAACACAGAGCATAAGATGTTAATACCATTTGAATATGTTGAGAGATTTGTAGAGTTAATGAACACTGGCGGCTCAGTAATGTGGGTACTTTTTGTACTTAACATTTTCCTCTGGTATGGGCTTGGCTATAGATATTTTATCTTAAAACGAGGAACCAAAGGGAGTGTGCGTCGTCTCATAGAAAAACATGAGAAACGCGGAGATGCACAAGCTATGAGAGGATTGTTGGACTATGCAGCTGTAGATGCGCTTGATGCTGCACAGAAAGCGAAGTCAATGGGCTTAAATATGAGAAAGCATATAGAAGGTGCATTACTGCCTTACTATAGCGATACAAGCAAGTATGGAATCTTGGTAAAGACCATTATAGTACTTGCACCTCTTATTGGACTTCTTGGAACGGTAATAGGGATGATAGAGACCTTTGATGCGTTACAAAACTCTTCTATGTTTTCACAGGGTTCAAGTATTTCGGGGGGTATATCTAAGGCACTATTTACTACTGAATTAGGTTTGGTAGTAGCTGTACCGGGACTTATTATAGGTCGGATACTCGACAAAAAAGCAGAACGTTTTGAGCTTGAATTTGAACAAATGACAGACATAATATGTACGAAGGAATCAACATGAGATTTAGACCCAAAAAACAAGATGTAGACAACATAGATGTTTCACCACTGATTGATATGGTTTTTATTTTGTTGATTTTTTTTATGGTAACAACCACATTTGTAAAAGATATGAAACTTGACCTCAATCGTCCGGCAGCTGCCAGTGCCAGTAAGTCAGATTCTAAAGTGGTACGCGTGTACATTGACAATACAGGTGCTGTATATATTGACAACCAACCTGTACAGATATGGGCGATACAAAGTAAGTTAAGAGATTTGTTGCGTACCGCAACAGATAAAGCCGTACTGGTAATTTCGGATGAGACTATTCCTGTAGAAATACTGATTGATGTAGTCGATGAATGCCGTATGTCTGGTGCAAAAAATGTGGCAGTTTCTACTTCAAAAGAGATGGGATAGTCACCGATGGCTAGAGAAAATTTCAAAAGAGACAAAGCTAAACTGTTCGCTCTTTTGGCGATGTTTACCGGTTCTGCTTTAATGATTTTACTTGTAGTCTCTTTCAATGCAAAAATAGAAAAGAAAGAGCAAAAAGTTAAAGAGCCGATGCGCTATGTTAAGATGAATAAACAAGCACCAGAGGTCAAGAAGCCAAAACCAAAACCGAAGCTAAAACCAAAACATGCACAGCCAAAAGCACCTCTTCCTGATTTGAGTTCCATGTTGGGCGGTATTACTATGGATATTCCTGAGTTTTCTTCCGGGGATATTGTGGGTAATGCTAAAAATATTTTAGGAGATGTAGCTGCAGATGTAGCGATGAGCGAAAGCACGGTAGATACGAAGCCCAGAGTTATTTCCCACTCAGCCATGGAGTACCCGCCAAGTGCTGCTCAGAAAGGAATTAAGGGTTATGTCATTGTGAATTTGCTCATTGCCAAAGACGGAAGTATAGAAATAGCTAAAGTGATAGCCTCTAGTCCTGCGGGCGTATTTGATACTGCAGCACTTAGAGGCATAAGAAATTGGCGTTTTTCTCCAGCAAAATATAAAGGTAATCCAGTCAAAGTTTGGGCAAAACAAAAAGTCCGTTTTGATTTAAACTAAGGTGAAGAGATGTTAAAAGAACTTTTACTATTATGCTTTGTATTTTGTATAAGTACACAGATGCTTATGGCTACAACACAGAGCGAACAGACTATAGATCATATAGAAATTGCAACGATACTTTTCTATGATGGAAAGTATGATAAAGCTTTAGAGTCTTTGAAAAAAGCAAAAGAGTCTCATATGGACATTGACTGGGTAAAGTACTACTCTATGAGAGGAATAATAGCTCTTAAAGAATCAAAATATAAGCAAGCCATTAGTGAGCTCAATAAAGCAGTAGAAGCTACAAAAAAGAAAGTCTACAGAACTCCTGTTATGCAGAAAGAAAAAAGAGAAGTATTATTTTCAGTTTTTTCTGAAAACAAAACAAAGCAAGAAGGTCAAAAGCCTCTTTTTGAGCCTGAAACAATAAGAAGAGCAAAACTTGACGAGCTGCATATTTATCTTTCTCAAGCATACTATAGGGATGGTCAATATATATCTGCAGCAAAAGCGCTTGATGCTGCAGGAGAGCGTGGACGTGAGAGTGCCTCATTGTTTACTTTTAGAGCGGAGTGTTACTGGAAATCAAAACAAAAAGCAGCTGCCATCAATGCACTTAACAAAGGGAGTGAACTGTTTCCTAAAGATGCAACTTTGTTAAAGCAAAAATTTTACTATTTTGCAGAACTTAAGCTTTATCAAGCTTCTATTGATGCAGCAAAATTATATATGAAAACAGTACCTGCAGACGTACAAGAGTATATATCATTGGCACAAATGCTAATGGGTGGAGGTGAGTTTATGGAGGCGATAAAGGTATTAGAAGAAGCAAGATTACTTTTTCCCACTTCTGCAAAAGTATGCATTTTACTAGGACACTACTATAAACAAAGAGATATGCCACATACGACAGCCCATTTGTTTGAACAAGGCTCTTACTACAATAAAAAGTATCTCCAAGAAGCAGCAGAAATGTTTAGACGAACGGGTGAACTCTCTCATGCCTTGTACTTGAACTCCATGATGTTAGACAGTAAGGAAAAAACTAAACAAAAAGTTGCCATTTATGTAAGTAGAGGTGAATTCGAAAAAGTTATAGGACTGAAAGATGCACTGAAGAGATACGGATTGCTTAAAGATGACAACATCAGGTATGCATTGGCGTATGCCTATTATGTCGTAAAAGACTTTGAGAAGTCTGAATCACATTTGAAAAAGATTCAAGATGATGAACTATTTTCAAAAGCAACAGTCATTCGCAAAAATATAGAAAAATGTAAAACAAACCCTTTGGAGTGTATATAGATGAGACATTTATTTAAATTAGTGGTGCTCATATTGATAATCGTTACATCTGCTTTTGCAGAATCTGAAAAAGGCTCAGTCTCTGTTCTTCTTTTTAGTAATGGAAAGCCATTGGTTTCTAATGAAGTGAAGATAGATGGGCAAAGAACGTATAAAACAGACGAAGATGGGGCTTTGCAGGTATCTCTTAATGTAGGAAAACATCAAATAGAAATATTTGGTAAAAATGCCAAGGGAGTACACTTAGGGTATTTTAAAAAACAAATTATTGTTAAAGAAGGTAGAGATACACAAGTTATCGCGACATTAACGCTTCAAGGTGCAGATACAATTGATATTGATACACCTGTTAATATGGAGGTGATAAAAGATATGGATGTTGAAAAAACTACAGAAACAGGTAAGTTAAGCGGTACGGTACTTTCTTCTGAAGGAAATAAACCAATTTCCGGTGCAAGAGTATTCGTAAGAGGAACCTCCGTAGACGTTAGAACAGATGAAAAAGGGCATTTTACAGTTGTCGTTCCATCCGGTAAAGTTTTAAGTATATCTGTCGTTCACTCTGCTTATAGTGCTCAGACCGTCGGTAATATTCAAGTAAAAAAAGATGCGGTTACAAAACGAACCATAAAGCTCACTCCTGCAAGTATGGAGCTAGAAGAATTTGTTGTTTTAGCTCCCAAGGTTCAAGGCAGTATATCTGATGTAATGCGAGAAGAAAAAAGCGCAAAGGCCATTACGAATATTTTAGGATCAGAACAGATTTCAAAAAAAGGTGATAGTGATGCTGCAGGTGCTTTAAAACGGATTACCGGTGTGACACTAATTGGGGGAACGGATATTTATGTAAGGGGCCTTGGTGGACGATATTCAAATGTTGAATTAAATTCTATGCCGCTTCCTTCGCCAGATCCCCAAAGAAGAACAGTACCACTAGATATTTTTCCAGCAGCAGTTATTGGTTCCATGAAGGTACAAAAGAGTGCTACCGCAGATATTCCCGCCAGTTTTGGTGGAGGGTATGTTGATATTCGTACAAAAGGAGCATCCAAAGAGAACTATGTCAAAGGTTCAATAGAGTTAAATGGAAACTCAAATACAGGAAAAGATGTTCCTTCATACCAAGGAAGCAATACGGATTGGTTAGGAAGTGATGATGGCTATCGCGCGATACCCGAAGGTATTTTAAATGATACAGCTTTAATAATAGGGCAGCCTGTTCCAAGCTTAAACCCTACTAGAAATGAAGAGTATAGAAAGGCAATTACTGCCAGACAACTTACTGCAACAAATGATGTTCTTCCTTATGGAGGCAAAGTGGCTTTAGAGGGTGCATATAATGTTGAAATAACACAAGATCATCATATTTCAGTGTTTGCAAATTATACATACAAACAAGACCATGCTTACAGAAGTGAGGAGTATTATTCATATGCTTTTAGCAGAGCAGAGAATAATTTATATAAGAATCCAGAACAGTACGGGACAAATGAACAGGCTTTAAACAGGTATTTAAATGCAGGTATTTTTAATGTTCATTACAACTATGCAGATGTTTTTAACCTTAAGTTTACAAAGCTGTATAGTAAGATTTCTGAAAAGGCAACTCGTATTACAAAAGGTATTGCAAACTCTGACAATGATTATAAAATACGATATAACCTAAATTGGGAAGAGCGTACGCTTGATATGAATCAGTTCAATGGCGATATTAAATATAAAGTTGCTGACTATTTGAACAATGTTTCTTTTGGAGTTGAGATGGGTACAGCAAAACTTGATCAGCCAAATAACTATAAGTATGCATATCGTGTCGATACAGGTCCAGATCAGCAACCTGTAGGAGATCCGTACCTAGATAGGTATAGTCCAAATGTATTTTTGAATCTTACATCAAATGATGATATTTTTGCATACTATTTAAAAAATAAAACTGATATATCATTTTTTGGAGAAGATGAATATATTGAAGTTGGTTTTAGCGATAATTCAAAAACAAGAGAATCCAGATATAATAAATATTCAATGTACCAAAAAAGTTCTACTAGGTATTATGAAAATATTGATGATATTTATCAAAACTATCTGGATAATTTTGAATTGCAACTATCGTTTCAACCGGCATATTGGTATGATGCTGAACTAGATGAAATGAGTTTATATGCAAATCTCTTCATTAAGCCGTTGGATAATTTTGAAGTTCTCGTAGGTGCTAGAAAAACAGACTACACCCAAACAATCTACAGTTATGATTATGAGAATATTTTTTTACCGATTGAAAAAACAGAGCAATCACTTAATTTTAATAAAACACTACCAAGCGTAATGGTAAAGTATATTTTTGACACAAAAAACCAGTTGAGTTTATCGTATAATCAAACTTATATTGTTCCGGATTTAAGAGAATTTACGGATGCTAAATATTTTCATCCTTATGAGGTTGCAGAGGTTCAAGGAAATCCAAATCTTACAAATACGGATATTTTCAATTATGATTTAAAATATTCTCATTATTTTAGTAGTACAGAAAACATTAACCTTGGACTTTTTTATAAATATTTAGATAATCCAATTGAAGATACACAAGAGCGCTCCTCTTCTTTACCCATATACAGTTATGCCAATGCTGATTATGCAACTTTGTATGGATTTGAGATAGATGGTCGTAAAAGTTTATCTGTAATTTCACCTAAATTAATCAATTTTTTTATTTCAGGAAACTTCTCTTATACCAAATCTGAAGTGACACTTACCAAAGAGCAAGAAACACTTTATACTAGTAACGGACGTGAACTTCAGGGACTTTCTCCTACGGTTGTAAACCTTGCTTTTTCTTATGAAACAAAAGAGAGAGATATAACATTAGCATATAATAAAATGGGTGAAAGAATCCGTCGTATCGGCATTATATATGCCGGTGACCCATACCCTGATTATTATGAGGTGCCTCCACAAATGCTTGACTTTGTCTGGATAGAAAGATTTCAAAAAAATTTAACATTAAAGCTTAAATTAAAAAATCTTCTAGATGAAGAGACCATTTGGTATCAAGGATCCAAAGATAACATTACAAATAGATTTAAAAATGGTAGAGCAGTTAGTTTTGGAATTTCCTATAAGTATTAATAAATGATATTCAAATCCAAAAAGGTTTTAGAATGGAGTCTATAGCGACAATTCTAATTATAGAAGATGATGAGGATATGTTAGAACTGGAAACCTTTCATTTGCAGAAAGAAGGGTATAAAGTCATCGGGTTTTCTTCGACACAAAATGTAGAAGAAGCATTGAAAAAAGAGGAGGTTGACCTCTTGTTAGTAGATAGGATGCTTCCTCGTATAGAAGGCAGTGAGTTTTTAGGATACTTAAGAGATAAAGGTGTCAATATACCTGTGATGTTTATTTCAGCTAAAAATAAAGATGAGGATATTGAAGAAGGCTTTTTAAAAGGTTGTGATGATTACTTGCGAAAACCATTTAACATTAAAGAGCTTCTTTTCCGTGTTAGAGCGATACTTAGACGTACCAGTAATCTAAAACTCGATAGAATACAAGCAAGAGATATCGTGTTGGATTTTAATACCCGAAAAGCGTATGTGGAAGAGAGAGAAGTAGCACTAACTAGGCTAGAATTTGAGCTATTGAGTCTTTTTATTAAAAATAAAAACAGAGTACTCGATAGAGAATACCTTCTTGAGCATATTTGGAAAGATCATAGTGATACACAAAAGCGTACAGTAAATGTAACGATTAATAGACTCAAAAAAAAAATTGATATTGAAAATTGTAAAAACTACATTGTTCCTATACGTGGGATAGGGTATAAGTTTAGATAAAATATATAATATTTTATTGTTTGAAATTTTTAGTTTTCAGGCTGAAGGGGAGGAGTACCGAGATGAAAAAAACCGATACATGTAAATTAGGTAATGTATCTGTAGCCCTCAACCAGCAGTGCAGTAGAGATACCTGCGGCAAATCCGGCAATGACGTCATCGCCCATAACACCTAAGCCGCCCTTCACATCACGGTCGATACGACCGATAATCGAGGGTTTTTTTATGTCATAAAGGCGAAAAAGAAGAAAACTTAATACAATTTGTATGAGCAGACCGTTTTCCAAGATCCATAATTCGCTTAATGAAAAGCTTACTGCCGGCGCAATGGAAAGGGCAATCCACATACCCGAGAGTTCATCGATAACAATGCGCTTATCGTCGTGGATTCCCGATGTCGCTTCGTATTTGTCGATCTCCTTGACCGCAATAATAGTAATAAGAAGGGCTGCAAAAAAGAGGGTTTGCGGTCCAAAATAGCTTAGCAAGAAGACCCCTAGTACCAAGGCGACAATAGTGCCTGCGGTTCCGGGTGCTTTGGGAAAAAGCCCGCTGTAAAATAGAGTAATAAACATCCAGTTAACGTTCATCTGCTGCCTTATGTGAGTGATGTTGTTTGGTAGAGTTTAATAAGCTCTTTGTAAAACTCTTCTTCACTGTGATTTTCCAAAAGTCCCGACAGGGGTAAAATATTGGTATAGAGGCTTTGAAGATCCCGAAAACGGTTTGGAAAAAGTTTTGAAAGAATCAATGCTGAAATCTCTTTTCGTACCAATACTGCCGGTGGAATAAGCCCCAGTTCAATGAGCTGTAAAATCGAGGCGGAATTGTAAGAGATATGGTGGTGTTGCCCATGCGGGCAGGTGCTGGTGCTAACCAGTGTTTTGCACTCTTCACAATAGACATAGATGCTGGCAATTTCCACATGAATGTCAATATTGATGAGCCGGTCTAAAATGGATTTGTTGGTATTGTGATCATAGTACATACCCAGACCGGCATGGTTTTGTCCAACCATAAAGGCATTGCATCCGGCATTTTTGGCTACAATGGCATCAATAGTGAGCTCATTGAGACCGGCAAAAATATAGCTGTTTTCCAAGGGGGCGATTACAACGCGGTTTTGAGGGAGAAAGTGATCAACAAAATACTGTAGCGCTTCAAGACGAATTTCAAAGTCAAGTCCAATATTGTGATAGGGCTTGAGCAGGAAAATAACAACCAGATCACTCTTTTCAAGTGTTTGACGAATCAGCCGTTCGTGAGCGCGATGCAGGGGGTTGACCGCCAACATCAGTGCTGTGGTATATTGGGCATTGATGCGTTGTTTCGCCTCTTGAATCATCTGTAACATCTCTTGAATATGTGTAGTTGTGAGGGTATAATCTCCCGAAATAGCATAGTTTCCAAGACGCTTGTAGGTGTCACTAATCCCCGGATGGGAAGGATCATCGGTACCGTAAATTTGGCGAACACGCTCGGTTTTGTCAATAGGATAGATATCATCAACCGTAATGGTCCCGATGTTGTGACCTTCACAGATAAGCGACAGGACTTCTCCCGATTTTGCTGATGTTAAAACGGCTTCATTGCTCTTTCCCGAGGGTGCCAAAATAAAAGGGAAGGGAAAAGTGCTTCCACTGTTGTCATTTTTTTTTATGATACTGTCATATTTTTTTTTATTGGCAAGATGCGTGGCGGGCGCTAAGAGACCGTCTTTAAGCATAGTGAGTGCAGAGAGCGCTTCATTGTCAATATGCAGCGCCCTATTTTTTCTTGATGATTCCATATTTTTTTCTTTTTTCCCATAAACTTTTACGAGATATTCCTAATTTTTTCGATAATTCCGTGTCAGGAAATTTGTATTGGTAATTTAACATAATATATTTAACATAATCCTCTATGGGCAGAATATCACCTTGTTCAAAAACTTTATTGTCACTTTTTACCTCAATAACAGTGTATCCTTCAAGATCGATGCTTTCGGTACTCGAGACAATCACTTCACGTTTTTCAATACTTTTTAAAAAGGTATCGTAGTCATTTTTTCGTAAGAGTTGAAAGTCATTGATATAGACTACGGTATTCCGGGGCAGGCTGTTGATCTCTTGCTGTGCATTCTCAGAGGAGAGCGAAATGAAGTGTATTGTTTTATGTTGCTTGGCCGCATACTTAAATGCAAAAGCATCGGCATACTTTTGAAAACTGCACGAGATAAAGAGCGGAATGGTAACATCATCCAGACAGTGTTCGATATCGACAGAGTTGAAAGCATGATCGAGGTAGGTTTCGTAGGTTCTGTTTTGACGTTTGAGGCGTTCAAATTCCTGATAGTGGTCAATTTTACGAATAAGTTCTTCAATCATAAACGGTTTTTGAATGTAATCTTTAGCACCGGCATTCAGAGGTTTTGAGACGGTATCATTACTAATATAAGAGACCATAAGAATAACCACAGAATTTTTATAGGTCTCAATAATAGGATAAAAGTCTTGACCGCTAATACTGGTTGAGAGCAGCACGACATCGTACGGAACATCATCGTTGACACCCTTTAACGAACTGCTCATGTCACAGGCATGTCCGAGTTCCCCCAGTTTTGAGGCGATACTTTGCGCTAAGTAAATTTCATTTTCAATAATTAAAATCTTCATTGTTCTTGTGTCCAGTCAAAATAGTTTAATGCAGCACTCGCAATAACTGCGATGCCCTCTCTTCTTCCAATAAAGCCCAGTTTCTCCGTTGTTGTGGCTTTAATATTGGTACGAGAAAGATCTACATGTAAAATATCGGCAATGCGTTGACGCATTGCCGTTTTATAAGGAGCCAAACGAGGGTGTTCTGCTGCAATGGTGAGGTCAACATTGGTAATGATATAACCAAAATTGTGCAGTTTGGTAACAACATTGTGAAGCAATATTGTCGAGTCAATATTGGTATAGTTCGCATCATTATCGGGAAACATCATACCGATATCGCCCATTCCGGTCGCACCTAAAAGGGCGTCAATAAGTGCATGAATGGCAACATCGCCATCACTGTGTGCTTTAAAACCGAGCTCTGATTGAATAGGAATACCACATAAAACCATGGGCTTTCCGGTTTCAAAAGCGTGCACGTCAAAACCGTTTCCAATGAGGGTTTGTGACGAGGGAGGTGCTATACACGGTAGATGCATCAGGTCGTGCAAATAGGTAATTTTATGAGCATGCTCGTCTCCTTGAATAAAGATCCTACTACCGCCATTGGCGACAATAGCGCTACTTTCATCGGTAAAAACTTCTTGGGTTTGCAAGGCTTTTTTTAGGGTATCTGTTCGGGAGAGTTGCGGGGTCTGTACTCGTTTGACATCATCACGGTTAATGGTTTTATTTTCAAAGACTACCGTGTCATTTACATGTAAATAAGGAACAATGCAATCGGCATCATGTTTTCGATTTATCAGACGATGAAGCAAATCGGTGTCGATGCAGGCACGTGCGATATCACTGACCATGACATAAGGCGTTGTGACATGTGAGAGGGCGTTTATGAGTGACTCTTGACGCGTTTCTCCTCCGGAAACAATGTTGCAATCAGTATAGTGTTTCATAAATTCCACCTCTTCAGCATGTGAGGTGATGATGATTTCTGAAAATAAGCCGGTTTCAGCGAGTCGTTTGGTAACAATATGCCATAACGGATCGTGACCAATGCGCAACCATTGCTTTTTTACAGGAAGTTTGAAGCGACTGGAAGTGCCTGCTGCAAGTAAAATAAGCGTCAAATCAGACAAATATACTCCTGTTTTTTATAGTGTTACAAAATTATACACATACAAAGCTTTCTTTTATCTTGTTTGTGTAAAATTCGATATAATCAAAGATGACTTTAAAGTAAATTGAAATTTTTTAAATGGTTTATTGTATAGTGTCACAATTTTAGGCTTAATGACTATATTACGAAAAATGATTCAATTTAAAATTTAGTCCAAGGAGACGCAATTGAGAACGGCTTGGGTAAAAAAACGGGAAAAAGATACCGTACGGACACAGATGCATTATGCCAAAAAAGGCATAATCACCGAAGAGATGAAATATGTTGCTACAATTGAAAAGTTAGATGCAGAACTGGTACGAAGCGAAGTGGCACGGGGTCGATTAATTATTCCTGCCAATGTAAACCATACGAACTTAGAACCGATGGCCATCGGCATTGCGGCTACATGTAAAATTAATGCCAATATCGGATCATCCGCCATTGCTTCGGATGTGCAAGGAGAGATTGAAAAAATTCAGGTCTCACAACACTATAAAGCGGATACCGCGATGGATTTATCGACGGGAGGAGATCTTGACGAGATTCGCCGTGCCGTTATTGCCAACTCTAAAATTCCGATAGGAACAGTACCTATTTATCAGATATTGCATGACGTCAATAATAAAATTGAAGATCTGAGTATTGACGTGATGCTTGAAGTCTTGGAACGACAGGCACAGCAAGGGGTAAGCTACTTTACTATTCATGCCGGATTTTTGCTTGAGACAATGCCAAAAATAGCCAAACGTAAAATGGGAATTGTCAGCCGAGGCGGCTCCTTGATGGCAGCATGGATGATGCACTACCATAAAGAGAATCCGTTTTACAGTGCGTATGACGATATTTTGGATATCTGCGCCAAATATGACGTCTCACTTTCCTTGGGTGATTCACTGCGACCGGGTTGTCTGGCCGACGCCAGCGATGATGCGCAGCTGGGTGAATTGAAAGTATTGGGCGAATTGACACTGCGTGCCTGGGAGAAAGATGTTCAGGTGATGATAGAAGGGCCCGGTCATGTGCCGCTCAACCAAATTGAGCGTAACATGAAGATTCAGCGTGAGCTGTGCCATGAAGCACCGTTTTATATTTTAGGACCGCTTGTTACCGACATAGCGGCAGGGTATGACCATATCTCCTCTGCCATCGGTGCGGCAGTCGGCGGATGGCACGGTGCTTCAATGCTCTGTTACGTGACCCCAAAGGAGCATTTGGGACTGCCTAATGCCGACGATGTTCGTGAAGGTATCATTGCGTATAAAATTGCTGCACATGCGGCAGATATTGCTCGCGGTCGCGATGGAGCACGTGATATTGACGATGCCATGAGTGATGCACGTTACAGTTTTGACTGGGAAAAACAGTTTGAATTGGCGTTGGACTCGGAGCGGGCGCGAGAGTATCATGACGAGACCCTGCCGCAAGATGTTTTTAAAGAGGCTGAATTCTGTTCCATGTGCGGTCCGAAGTTTTGTTCGTATAAAATCTCACAAGATATTATGGACAATCCCGATGCCATTTCCAAAATAGCCGAAGAGGCCAAGGCAGCTGAAACTGCGGCACATGCCGTCTAAAACTACAAGAGACTATAAACGAATACAAAAAGGAAAACAATGAGTGAAGAGACTATAAAATCAGCATTATCGAACGTTACCTATCCGGGTTTTACTAAGGATATTGTGGCGTTTGGGTTTGTAAAAGATATTGCAATTGCCGGTAATGATGTGACCATTACTATTGATATTACATCAAGTGCTCCGGAAGTAGCGGCACAAATTACCGAAGAGGCACAAAAAGAGCTTCAAAAAGTGGGTATTTCCAATGCTGTCATACAGATTAAAGCACCGCAAATGCCGCGAGAAAGTTCTTCTCACGGAAAAAATATAGCACCACAGGTCAAAAACTTTGTTATGGTGAGTTCGGGTAAAGGGGGTGTGGGCAAATCGACTTCATCGGTCAACCTGGCTATTGCTTTGGCGATGCAAGGGAAAAAAGTAGGGCTCTTGGATGCAGATATATATGGCCCGAATGTACCGCGGATGCTAGGTTTAGAAGGGGTGAAACCCCAAATAGAAGGTAATAAAGTACTGCCACTGAAAGCCTACGGAATTGAGATGATGTCGATGGGATCATTGACCGATGAGGGGCAGTCGCTTATATGGCGCGGTGCCATGGTTATGAAAGCAATTGAGCAGTTTTTACGTGATATCTTATGGTCGGAGCTGGACTGTTTGGTTATTGACATGCCTCCGGGAACCGGTGATGCTCAGTTGACATTGGCACAAAGTGTTCCGGTGACGGCAGGTATTACTGTTACGACGCCACAGATGGTTTCACTTGATGACAGCCGTCGCAGTTTGGATATGTTTAAAAAACTCAATATTCCCATTGCCGGAATTATCGAAAACATGAGTGGTTTTATTGCATCGGATACAGGTGTAGAATATGATATTTTCGGTAAAGGTACCACCGAGCCGATTGCCAAAGAGTTCAATACTTCTATTATTGCAGAGATCCCGATTGAGCCGGCGGTACGCATTGGAGGCGATGAAGGAAAACCGATTGTTTATGTTGCTCCGGACTCTGAGACGGCAAAGCGTTACATGAAAGCGGCTGAAGCCATTTGGAATACGATTGAAAAGATCAATGAAGAAGGAGGGGTTGACAATCAGGCTATTCAGCCGACGACCCCTCCGGGAGTGAGCGCCTGTTCAACAGGGGCACACTAGAAAAACCATGGTGTTACGGATTATTCAACCGTAACACTTTTAGCCAGGTTGCGCGGCATATCGACATCATGCCCCAACCGCACTGTAATCTCCATAGAGATCAACTGCACGACAACCATCATTTCAAAAAATTCCAACATATAGTGTTCATGCTGTTGAGTTTTAAGATAATCATCCGCTTTTTCGAACTCCAAAGGGCTGATAGCACAAATGGTAGAGTCTCGTGCGCTTAACTCTTCGACGTTGCTTTTCATTTTATCATAGAGCAGATGTTCAGGCATCAGAGCAATGGTAAACAGCTCCGGATCGGCCAGAGCAATAGGTCCGTGTTTCATCTCGCCGGAAGGATATCCTTCTGCATGCAGATAGCTGATCTCTTTGAGTTTAAGTGCGCCTTCTAGTGCCAGAGGGAAAAATACGTCCCGTCCAATAAAAAAGAAGCCGTGACCATGCAGGTAACGTTTTGAAAGTCGGTGAATACGTTCATGCATAGCGCTGTCTACTTTAGCGGCCATAGGAACTTTTCGTAACAGTTTTAACTGCTTTTTCAGTGCTTCGGTGCTAATGCTTTGTCGCGCTTTGGCGGTATAGAGCGCCAACATCCACAAGAGGGTGACTTGTGTGGCAAATGCCTTGGTGGAAGCGACCCCTTTTTCAATGCCGGCACGTGTCAGTAAGGCGGCATCGGCAAGGCGTACCATAGAGGAGTTGTCCACGTTACAGATAACCAGTGTTTTTAAGCCTGCTGCTTTGGCCATCTTGAGTGTTTCAAGCGTATCGGCAGTTTCACCGCTTTGACTGATAACAATAAACAGTGTTTCCGGAGAAAGAAGAGGGTCTTTGTAGCGAAACTCACTGGCAATTTCGACCGAACATCGAATTTTAGCTTCCCGTTCAAAGAGGTAGCTTGCGGTTAATGCAGCATGATAACTGGTGCCGCAGGCGCACAGCTTAATTTCACGAATCCCTTGAAGCAGTGACGGATCAATTTCATCAAATATAATCTCATCATCACTCAAGCGTCCTAGCAGGGTATCTAACAGAACATCACTCTGCTCATAAATCTCTTTTTCCATAAAAAAACGATAGCCCTCCTTTTGAGCCGAGAGTTTACTCGTAGGTAGCGTAGCGAAAGATGGATGCACCTCGGTTCCTTCAT
>Ga0256840_1000808_pt1 | contig 31176 bp, 33 predicted proteins | sample 355202metaG_FD_185969 | JGI IMG/M metagenome (GOLD analysis project Ga0256840, IMG submission 185969) | Hydrothermal vent microbial communities from Mid Atlantic Ridge, Atlantic Ocean - 355-202 | ecosystem: Environmental > Aquatic > Marine > Hydrothermal vents | place: Atlantic Ocean: Mid... | reverse complement strand
GCTGGATTTAACCGTTTTTTTCACCTCGGCCTCGGCCATTACAGCGATCAGCTCAACCTCTGGCACCGCAAATTCTAACGCGCCCGGGTCTGCCGGAATTTTGCCGTTCATCAAGGGAATCTGCTGATCAAAGTGATGAAATAAATAATCCTCCAGAACGGAAATTCGGCCCAAAACCTCCATTGGCCAAGCCATAACAAAAGCGATCTCCCAAACATCAATTTGCCGATTTGCAATGATATCCGACCGCGCAGAGGTTAAGTACCTTTGCACCCGCGCCCTGATACCGTCGGTCGATTGCCCTACATAAATCGGAATGCCGTCGAGATCGCATAAAGCGTAAACGCCCGTTCTATTTGTGAGGTTTTTCATCGCCTCTTTTCTAAACGTTTTCGGCTCCATCTAGGCCGCCTGCCGGGCGGCGTTCAGCATCAAGATCGGCTCAAAAACAGTCTCCGCCAAAAACCTGACGACGGGCACCGCCACGCCATCTCCGGCAAGCAGATAGGCGTCATTATATCGCTCCGGCAAAATATAATCGTCAGGCAAGCCCATGAGGCGGGCGGCCTCTTGCTTCGAGAGTAGCCGCGCTTTTACGGTTTGCCCCTGAATAAACATAACGGTCTGGCGAGAGGAACCGCCTCGAGGGGTCCGCAAACAGCCCGCGACACCATCCAGGCGCAACTCGGCTCTTTGCACGGTTTTGCCAGCGCCATTGGGCCGCCCGCGTTTGTAAATGGTGCCGACTACAAGCTTTCCTGACTGTTGGGCCGCCGCGAGTTTTGCCCTATGGGCGCTGTTCATCAAGGCAACCAGCCTTTGGGTTTGTTCGTCAGAAAACCACGCCTGATCGCCCTCGGAATAGGTAACCAGCTCAGAAAGCGGCGGGGTATTGGGTGGCCGATTAGGGAGCTTCCACCATATCCATTGTGATTTCAGTGACTCGGGCAGTGCATCATAAGCTCTGGCAACTTGTGGATGCGGGCAATCGCCCCGCTCCCCTGCCAGAAATTCGGGTAATATTTCAGTTTTCTTAACGGCAATCACAAAGAGCCGAGGCCGAGACTGCGGCAGAAAGCGGCGGGCATCGACTATCGTGGCCCCCACAAAATACCCCAGCCCCGTAAACGCTGCAACAACAGCCGCGAAATCTTGCCCCGCATTAGACGACAAAAGGCCCGTGACGTTTTCAAAGGCAATAATTCTGGGTGCATATCCACCACGGACCGCATTTTTTACATGCTCGACCCACGGATAAAACACCGACGATTTACGGCCCTCCAAGCCCTGCCCCGGCAAGGCTGAAATCCTGACACGGCGAGCTAGCCCAATAAAGGTCTATTTCCTTTTGTAGAGCCGTGGCCGGAAGGTCCGCTATATCGCCTTCGATCAGGTCGTTTGCATCCCAATTGGCGCGATAGGTTGCACATTTCATGGCGTCAATATCGTTGGCCAGCACGCAATCCCATCCATCACCCAAGCCCGCCCGCGCCATTCCGCCACCTGCGAAAAACTCGGAAAACTTGAATTTTGGCATGCTCGTCCTCCTTTTGTTCCGATCAGAACTATAGTATGAAGTCTTCAAATTCAAGAGATTCATTCGAGACGCAAGTCTTGAAAACACCCATGAACTGCCCAAATATTGGGCAAACCTATTCGAGGGAACATTATGAACGATACACTCTACAAAACGCTGGGTGTGAGCAAGAGCGCCACACAGAGCGACATCAAGAAGGCTTTTCGCAAGCTTATGAAAGCGTTGCACCCTGATCTTAACCCGGGGGATGCCGCCAAGGAAGCGAAATTCAAGAAAGTCTCGGCCGCCAATGACATATTGAGCGACCCCGACAAACGCGCACTTTATGACCGCGGCGAGATCGATGAAAACGGCGCCGAGGTGGCGCAAAACCCCTTTGGCGGAGGCTTTCAGGGCCAGCCGCGCGGCGGGCCAAACCAAGGTTACGGTGACATGGGGGATATGTTCTCCCAGATGTTTGGCGGTGGCCAGCGGGGGGGCTTTCAGCAGGCCGCCAAAGGGCAGGATCAGCGCTATAATATGACGGTCAGCTTCACCGAGGCCGCTTTGGGCGACGATAAGCAAATCCACCTCGCCGATGGCAGCGCGGTGAATGTGCGCGTTCCTAAAGCCATTGAAAGTGGGCAGAGTATTCGGCTGAAGGGCAAGGGCCACCCCGGCCAAAATGGCGGGCCAGCGGGCGATGCACTGATCGAAATAAAGGTCGCCGCCCATCCGGTTTTCAGCCGCGACGGGCTTGATATCGAGGTCACCCTGCCGATTACGCTTTATGAGGCCACGCTTGGCGGCAAAGTAGAAGTGCCAACGCTGCACGGCGCGGTGGGGCTAAAGGTGCCCGCCGGCACCAGCTCTGGCAAAGTGCTGCGGCTTAAGGGGCGCGGCGTGGAAAAGGGGCGCATGAAGGGCGACCAACTCGTGCGGTTGCAGATCCATCTGCCCGAAAAGGTGGACGCCAAGCTTGAGGCGTTTATGAAGGATATGCAGAAAAATGCCAGCTACGACCCACGCCAAAAACTAAAGGCTGGCACGCGCGCTTAACCCACAAAAAAGGCGGCCCAACCGCCGCCTTTTTCTAACGCTGCACGCAGCGCTATTCCATGGTAGCGGCCGTATCATCGGCAGTAAACACGTAATCATCGCCGCCCGCGTTGCTATGGCAAGCAATGCAGCCCACATCAGCGCCCTTGGCCACCAGCCCTGCCAGCATCATGCCTTTCGGGTTTTTATCCAGCGTGCCATCGGGCAACAATTTGGCCCAGAACCAGTTCTGGTTATCCTCGTCATAGCCAGCCTCCCGGCGGAACATAACGGTGACCGCACCCAAATGGCCCTCGGGGTTGCTCATAACCTCTTCAGCTGCCGCACCGGCTCTGGCCCAGCCGCCAAGCCACGGATTTTGCGTGGAAAACGGCTCGGAAAGCGCCGCGCTGTTTGTGGTAGACGCAGGCATCGCCTACCGCACCAGTCAAACCCTGCCCCCCAGCGCGCGCCTGTGCACGCCCGAATTTGCCACGCCAACCAACGGCTTTGTGAGTGTGTTTTACGACGAAACCGTCGTTGAAGGCTGCTCCTGCCTCACCCAAGCTGGCGTAGTGCAAGTGCTGCTGAAATATGCTGATTTTGATAATTGCACGTGGCAAATTAGCCCGTGAACCCGTCGCAATTACGCTTCCATATGGCCTGATATTCGCTAATATGCGGCAAACTTCGGGCGAGGCAAAAATGAACAAGCAGCACACAGTAATTTTCACGCCATCGGGCAAGCGCGGGCAATTCGCGGACGGCACCCCTGTGCTGGATGCGGCCCGCAGCTTGGGGGTGGACCTGGATTCCGTCTGCGGCGGAAGAGGCATTTGCTCAAAATGCCAGATCACCCCGAGCTTTGGCGATTTCTCGAAATTCGGAGTGGTGTCGGCAGAGGCGTCCCTTTCGGCATGGAACAGCGTCGAGCAGCGCTATGATGATATTCGAGGCTTGCCCAAAGGGCGGCGGCTGGGCTGCCAAGCGCGCGTAACTGGCGATATCGTGATTGATGTGCCCCCGGAATCGCAGGTCCACAAACAGGTGATCCGCAAGCGGGCCGAGGCGCGCGACATCACGATTGACCCAGCTATCCGCATGCTGCTGGTCGAGGTGGAGCAGCCCGATATGCACAAGCCGAGCGGTGACTTCGAGCGCCTGCAAGCCGCGCTGAAGGCGCAATGGGGCGTGGAGGCCACCGCCTCGCTTGCCGTGCTGCGAACCCTGCAAAAGACCCTGCGCAAGGGCAAATGGCAGGTGACCTGCGCCTTCCACGTGCCCAGCGGGCAGATCCTCGAAATCTGGCCGGATTATCACGAGGCCCCGCTTTACGGGCTGGCGGTGGACCTTGGCTCTACCACCATCGCCGCGCATTTGTGCAACCTTGCCAGCGGCGAGGTGCTGGCCTCTTCTGGCCTGATGAACCCGCAAATCCGCTTCGGCGAAGACCTGATGAGCCGGGTTTCCTACGTGATGATGAATCCGGGCGGCGATGTGGAAATGACGGCTGTAGTGCGGGAGGCCATCAACACGCTGATCGGTGAAATCGCCGAGCAAGCGGGCATTGCGCGCACCGATATTTTTGAGCTGGTGCTGGTCGCTAACCCGATCATGCACCACCTCTTCCTTGGTTTGGACCCTGTGGAGCTTGGCCAAGCCCCCTTCGCGCTGGCCATTTCCGATGCCCAAAGCTTTGCCGCCCGAGAGGTCGGGCTGGAAATGCACCCCGCAGCACAGCTTTACACCCTGCCCTGCATCGCGGGCCATGTCGGGGCTGATGCCGCCGCCGTGGCGCTTTCCGAAGCGCCGAATCTGTCAGAAGACCTTGTGCTTATTGTCGACGTGGGCACCAATGCCGAAATTCTGCTGGGCAATACAGACGGTGTCCTGGCCTGCTCCTCCCCCACCGGCCCCGCCTTTGAGGGTGCGCAGATTTCCAGCGGCCAGCGGGCGGCCCCCGGGGCGATCGAGCATATCCGCATTGGTGCCGATAAAGAGCCGGTTTACAAGCTGGTGGGCAATGATCTGTGGTCCAATGAGGAGGGCTTTGCCGATGCCGTGCTGGCCACGGGCATTACGGGCATTTGCGGCTCGGGCATTATCGAGGCCATTGCCGAAATGCGCATGGCGGGCATTGTCGATGCCTCTGGCCTGATCGGCTCGGCTGAACAGGTCGGCACAAAGCGCTGCATCACCGACGGGCGCACCAATGCCTATGTGATTTATGAGCCTGCGGACGGCCCCAAAATCACCGTCACCAACGGCGATATCCGCGCGATTCAGCTGGCCAAGGCCGCGCTTTATGCGGGCGCACGGCTGCTGATGGACAAGCTAGGCGTAGATGCGGTGGACCGCGTGGTGCTCGCCGGGGCCTTTGGCGCCCATATCTCGCCCAAGCACGCGATGGTGCTCGGCATGATCCCCGATTGCCCTGTGGAGAAGGTGACTTCGGCGGGCAATGCTGCAGGCACAGGGGCGCGCATTGCACTGCTCAATCTGGCCGCCCGCGCCGAGATCGAAGCCACTGTGGGCGAGATTGAAAAGATCGAAACCGCAATCGAGCCAGCCTTTCAGGAGCATTTCGTGGCCGCCACCAACATCCCCCACGCCACCGCGCCCTTTGCCGGCCTGCGCGCCACCACCCCCCTGCCGGATGTGAGCTACAACGCGGCAGGCGGCACCCGCAAACGGCGGCGGCGGTAATCCCCCTTGTAACAGCCCCTGCAAACCCGCTAAAAGGTGCCAAGAAAAAAAAGGACGTGCCATGATCATCAGCCATAAACACCGGTTTATCTTCATAAAAACCCGCAAGGTTGCCGGGTCGAGCATTGAGCTGCGGCTTTCGCGGTTGCTAGAGCCGACAGATGTTTTTTCGTCACTGCAAGAGCGGAGCCAAAGCGGCGGATTCGAAAATCTGAAATCAAAGCAGTTTCATGGTTTTGACAAGGCTGGACGCCCCATTTTCATCAGCGGCCACTCCCCCTTGGAACGGGTTTACCGAAAATATGGCAAGCTTGTCGCTGATTACCGCGTCATTTCCGTTGAGCGAAACCCGTGGGATCGTGCGGTTTCACAGTTTTTCTGGTCCAACCGCAAGACCGATATGAAAACCCGCTCCCATGATGAACAAGTGGCAGAATTCAAGAAATTCACCTATCGTTACGGACCAGACCGGCTCGCCCGAAAGCTGTTTGGCTGGCGCAAGCATCGCGCGCATTCCCAGCGCAATCTCTATAGCCTTGGCGAAACCCCTATAGTCGATTTTATGATACGTTTTGAGTGTCTGGAAGAGGATCTGGCCCGTCTCTCGGGCTTTCTTGAGCTGGATGAAACCCTGAGCGTGAAGGATATCAACGCCAAGGGAGAATTTCGCGCCAAAAAATCCCGCGATTACCGACTGTTTTTCGATACAGAAACCAAAGATCTGGTTGGAAATAGCTGCGCTTGGGAAATTGAAAACTTGGGCTACGGATTTGATCCGACAATACCGCCGGTGCTTATACCCGACCCAATGCGGACCGAGGTTAAAGCGCGCTTCCTTGCCAAGCATATCTGAACGGGCCAAACCATGACAAAACCGATCTGCGCCCTAACGATGGTCCGAAATGACGCCGTATTCATCCGTAAATGGGTGGATTATTACGGGGCCGAACTGGGGCGGAAAAACCTGTTTATCATCCTTGATGGCCATGATCAGGAAATGCCCAAGGGCTGCGAGGGGGCAAACGCCATTTTCCTGCCTAAAGTGCATGCACAACTGGTGAAAGCCGAGCGGCGGCGGGCGCGGGTGATGTCCCATTTCGCGGCGGGGCTGCTCTACCATTATGATATGGTGATCGGCGTCGATATTGATGAATTCGTGGTGGTTGATCCAGCACTGGGCCAAACGCTGGCCGAGTATCTTTCCACCCTGCCGCCGCGCGCCTCCCATTCCTCGCTGGGCATGGATGTGGGGCAACATATCAGCACTGAAAGCCGTGCTGACTTCTCTAATCCGCTGCTTTCACAGCGAAAATTCGCGATGCTGTCATCGCGCTATTCCAAGCCCTCAATCCTGATGAAGCCGGTCACTTGGGGGTCTGGTATGCACCGGATCAAGGGACATAACTTCAAGATAGACCAAAATCTCTACCTATTTCACTTCGGTATGGTTGACCAAAAACAGGCAGAAGTGCGCGAGAACGATGCTGATCTGATCAAGGCCGGCTGGGGCAAGCATATGGAGCGGCGTGGCAACCTGCTGAACATTATCGAAGCCGCCACCCCGTTGGAAGGCGACAGCTATTTCGCCACAGCCCGCAAGCTCCAGCAAAACCGCCGTCCGATTTATGCGCTGAATAAGCCTAAAATGATCAAGGGCGACCCGGTGGTGCGCATTCCCGAGCGGTTTTCCCAGATCGTCTAGCCGTCGTAATCCACCACAATTTTGGCAGTTTTAGCGTGGGATTGGCAGGTCAGAATATAGCCCTGCTCGACCTCGTAATCCTCAAGCGCCTGATTGGCGCGCATTTCCACTTGGCCCTCAACCAGCCGCGCCTTGCAGGTCGAGCAAACCCCCGCGCGGCACGCATATGGCACATCCAGCTTGGCGTTAAGCGCCGCTTGCAGCACCGAGGTTTCACCATCCAGCGCCACCTCGTGGCTGGTTCCGTCAAGCAATACCGTGGCCTGCAGCGCGCCGCGAGGGGCAGCGCTGGCCAAGGGCGCGGTGAGTTGTGCGGCGCGTCCGGGTTGATCACTCAAAAACTGCTCTATCGATATTTGTGAAGGCGCGAGATGCTTCAGCAATCCCGCCTTCACCGCCTCCATCATGGGCGCGGGGCCGCAGATATAGGCCTGATCCACCGCGTCGATATCCACCCAGCCCTTGAACAGGCCTTGCAGCTTTTCCGCGTCCAGCCGCCCTGCAAACAGGTCTATATCTTGGGCGTTATCTTCAAGAATATGGATCACGTGGAAGCGGTTCAGGAAGCGATCCTTGAGGTCTTGCAGCTCGTCTCGAAACATGGTGCTGGCAACGGAGCGGTTGGCGTATACCAAGGTAAAAGTAGCCTTTTCATCAGCTTGAAGGGTGTCTTTAATGATAGATATCAAGGGCGTAATGCCAGATCCACCGGCAAAGCCAAGGTTACGCCCCCCGCGTTTCGCCCCGAAAGCACCCATCGGCGGCATCGCGTCCAGCATATCCCCAACCTTCAATTCACGATTGGCAAAGCTGGAAAAGGCCCCGCCCTCTACGGCTTTAATGCCGACCTGAAGCCCCTCTTCCGGCGCAGCGCAAACCGAATAGCAGCGGCGCAGTTCGACCCCGTCGAAATCCTTGCGGAAGGTCAAATACTGCCCCGCCTCAAAGCTGAAATCGCCACTTTGGGGGGTTAGGGAAAGCACCACAGCGGCATCGGTTTCGCGGCGAATATCGGTGATTTCAAGCGGGTGGAAACGGGGCATATCTGGCTCCTAAATGCATTTGAAGACGTCGAAAGGCTCAAGGCAGTCAGCGCATTTGTAATGGCTTTTGCACGGGGTTGAGCCAAAAGGGGAAACGAGCGTGGTGTTCTTCGAGCTACAGCGAGGGCAGCTTGGCTGGCCTGCACGTGGCGGGGCAATGCCGTAGGTGCGGAGTTTTTCGTAGGCTTCAGGCGCAATCCAGTCAGTCGTCCACGGTGGCGCAATCTGGGCCTCTAAACGCAGGTTTTCCACGCCTTTTTCCCGCAACTTGGCCTCAATATCGAGGTTGATCACCGTAGTTGCAGGGCAGCCGGAATAGGTCGGCGTGACCTTCACCACCACGTCATCCCCCACCTCGACCGCACGAATAACCCCAAGTTCCACCAGCGAGAGCACCGGAATTTCGGGGTCTGGCACCTCGGCCAGCCATTGCCATATTTGCGCTTCGGTTACCATCGGGCATCCGGATAGGCGCGCTGCAAAAACTGCATGGTGGCGAGCATATGGCCGAGGTCTTCGGTATGGGTGCCGGTGCGCCCGCCTTTTTGCGCAAAATTGCTTTCAGGGCGGCTAAGCGTGGCTGTGGCCAACACCTCGTTCAGCGCCGCATCAAACCGCACCCGTTGCGAACTGGGTAATGGCGCGATGCCCAGCTCGGCCATCTCTTTATCAAGCCCGTCATCGGTGAACATTTCGCCGACATAGGGCCAGAGGGCATCCAGCGCGCCTTGCATCCGCGCGTGGCTTTCAGTCGACCCATCACCAAGACGAATGATCAAATCTATTGACCTTTCAAGGTGGTAATCGGCTTCTTTCACGCATTTCGCCGCAATCCCCGCCACACGGTCATCCCCTGAAAGGCACAGGTCGGCCAGCCGCTCGTGGTGCCAGAGATCAAACAGAAATTGGCGCATCAGGGTGTGGCCAAAGTCGCGATTGGGGCGCTCCACCAGCAGCAAATTGCGGAAATCCCACGCATCGCGCCGGAAGGCCAGCGCATCGGCATCCCGCCCCTGCCCTTCTACCTCGCCCGCTAAGCCAAGCCACATGCGGGTTTGTCCGATCATATCAAGCGCAATATTGGCCAGCGCGATATCCTCTTCCAGCACCGGCGCATGCCCGCACCATTCAGATACCCGATGCCCCAGCACCAGCGTGTTATCCCCCATGCGCAACAGGAACTCGAACATCACATCGACCCCACATCGTCAGGGATGTCAAAAAACGTCGGGTGGCGGTAGGTTTTGTCGTTTGACGGGGCAAACATCGGGCCTTTGCGGCCGGGCGCGCTGGCGGTTACATCGGCTGATTTCACCACCCAGATGCTTACGCCCTCATTGCGGCGGGTGTAAACATCCCGCGCGTTCAGCACCGCCATTTCGGCATCGGGTGCGTGCAGGCTGCCTACGTGGCGGTGGCTCAGGCCGTATTGGCCACGAATAAAAATTTCCCAAAGGGGCCAGTCTTTTGCCATGGTTTTACTCCGCTGCAAGGTGTTGTTTTTCGGCATGGGCCATGAGACCTTCACGGAACCACGCGCCGTCATCATGGGCTTTATTGCGCGCCCTTAGGCGGTCGGCGTTGCAGGGGCCGTTGCCCTTGAGCACCGCAAAAAACTCCGCCCAATCGGGGTCGGTAAAGCTGTAATGGCCGGTTTCGGGGTTCAGTTTGGCGGCGCTATCCGGCACCTCCAGCCCTAAATACTCGATCTGCGGGATGGTTTGGTCAACAAACTTTTGCCGCCCCTCATCGTTGGTCATCACCTTGATTTTCCACGCCATGGATTGCGCGGAATGCACCGACTCCGCGTCCGGCGGGCCAAACATCATCAGGGCGGGCCACCACAGGCGGTTAAGCGCGTCTTGCGCCATTGCTTTTTGCGCTACCGTGCCGCTCGCCATTTTCATCATAATATCAAAGCCTTGGCGGGCATGAAAGCTCTCTTCCTTGCATATCCGCACCATGGCACGGGAATATGGCCCGTAAGACGTGCGCTGAAGCGCGACCTGATTAACGATCGCCGCGCCGTCCACCAGCCAGCCAACAGCCCCCATATCGGCCCAGTTCAGGGTAGGATAATTGAAGATAGAGGAATACTTTGCCTTGCCCGAAAGCAGGTCATCAATCAGATCAGCCCGCGAAACCCCCAGCGTTTCCGCTGCCGAATAAAGATAAAGCCCATGCCCCGCCTCGTCCTGCACCTTGGCCAGCAAAATCGCCTTGCGCTCCAGCGTTGGTGCGCGGGTTATCCAGTTGCCCTCGGGCAATTGCCCTACCACCTCCGAATGGCCGTGCTGGCTGATTTGGCGCACCAAGGTTTTGCGATAGCCATCGGGCATCCAATCCTTCGGCTCGATCTTTTCGCCCGCATCAATGCGGGCCTGAAAGGCGCGCTCCCCAGCGCTCATATCTTCGGGTGCCTTCACACCCTTTCCGGTTGATTTAACCTCTTGCGCATACATGGCGGCTCCATTAGCTGACTGCACGGTCAGTTTATATGCAACCCCGCCCCCACCGCAATGAAAAAATTGGCCTTGCGCAAGATATCCGCTTGGGCGTATGTGCGCATATGGACACCAGCATCTTTCTTGCCGTTATTTTTGCGGCCATCCTCCACGCCAGTTGGAACGCGGTTATCCGTGCCGGCGGCGACCGCTTCCAAGGCATGTTGCTGCTCACTGTTACGCAAGGGTTAATGGGGCTGGTTATGGCCGGCTTTGTGCCGCTGCCCAAGGGTGAGGTTTGGGCGTGGCTGCTGTTTTCGGGGGTGTTTCACTCGGGTTACAAAATGTTTCTCGCCGCCGCCTATAAGCACGGCGACCTAAGCCGGGTCTATCCGATCGCCCGCGGCGCGGCCCCGATGATCGTGGTGCTGGCGGGGTTCTTTTTGCTCGAAGACCGGCTGGCAGCCAAAGAGTATGCCGGCATTGCCCTGATCGGCGGCGGGGTGATTCTGATGGCACGAGGGGTGTTTTCGGGCGGGGAATCCCGCGCGCTCATCCCCTTTGCGCTCGGCTCGGCGCTCTGCACGGCGGGCTATACCATGGTAGACGGGCTGGGCGCGCGGGTGGCGGGCAACGCCACGCAATATACCGCATGGCTGTTTATTTTTGACGCGCTAATCTTCAGCGTGGTTATCCTTGGCACACGGGGGCCACGGGTATTTACCGCTAGCCGCCAGCGTTGGCTGACCGGCACCCTTGCCGGCGCGCTCTCCTTGCTAACCTATTGGATTGTAATCTGGGCGATGACTTTGGCCCCCGTAGCAATGGTGGCCGCACTGCGCGAAACATCGGTGCTGTTTGGCGTGCTCATCGGGGTGGTATGGATGAAAGAGCGAGCCACGGCGGGCAAGTTCATCGCGGCGCTGGTCATTTTGGCGGGGGTTGTGCTGGTGCGGGTGTAATTAACCGCGAATTCGCAATAAACTTGATCTATGTCAATTTTAGCATAAGCTGGGCCAAAACAGCGAGGTTCACATGCTTTTAGACACCCCCCTATGGCGGCAAACGCCCCCCGCAGCCTTTCCGGTATGCCTTGGGTTTTTATCATTAGCAGTGGCGTGGCAGCACGCCGTTGACGTGCTGCCCTGGGTATCAGAAGATCTGAGCAACCTGCTTTTGGCCGCTGCCACGGGGTATTTTCTGTGGTTTTTCGGATTTTATGTCGCCAAAATCATCGCCCGCCCAGCAGTGCTACTGGAAGATATGCGCAGCCCCCCTGCCCGCGCTGGTATTGCCGCTATGGCCATGTCTATGATGCTGTTGGCGCTGGCGCTGCTGCCGCTCAACATTTACGTGCCGCAAGTCTGGTGGACAGGCGTAACCCTGCAAATTTTAGCCTCGGCGGTGGTGCTCCACGCAATCTGGAAAGACCCGCCAGAAAAGCGGCATTTTTCCACCTTCCAATACCTCACCTTCGTCGGGCCGGTGATCGGGCCGTTTACCGGCGTGCCACTTGGATATGTATGGCAAAGCCAGTGGCTAATTATAGCCTCTCTGGTCGCCTATATTATTGTAACCATAGGCATTTTACTGACCCTGAAGCGAGACCCTATACCGCAGCATTTGCGCCCGTCGGTGACAATATTTCTAGCCCCCCTATGCCTGTTTGCGCTCGGGTTTGATGCCCTCGGCTATGCGCAGGTTTTTGTCGCATTTTACTGGCTGAGCAACGTAATTGCGGTGGCGCTGCTGCTGCTCATCCCGTGGATGATGCGGGGTGGCTACACACCGGTTTGGGCATCTTTCACCTTTCCGGTGGCGGCGTATTTGAACGTGCAGATCATCGCATTGGCCAACGGCCATGGCACCATGGCGCTGGTTGGCACCTATGCAGCGATGGCCATTGGCACGCCGGTGGTTTTCTACATGGTATATCGCACGGTTATGGAGTGGGTCACCGGAGATCTGGCTCGAAAATCGCACGCAGCCTCAGCCTAGCAACGCGCGACCCTTAACGCATTTTGCAAACGCCCATCCCCACCGCGGGCGGGCGTTTCACCTGTGGTTAGTTTGCGGTGCGTTGCAACACAACGCTCACCGGCACCAGTTCTACTTGGCTAGCGCGCGCCGAATCAAACCAGCGCAGCAGCCCACGAATGGTGGCAGGGCGGGTTTTGGCGAACACGATGGCTCGTTTTTCGGTGCCCGCAACAAAAGCCGCTTGGTTCAGCGCCTGAATGATCAGCTCTTCATCATCAAAGTCGATCTTTAGCGCGCTGCCATACGGCACACCCGCCTGCTCTGCCTGCGCCCGCGCGATCAACTGACCATTGCGCGAAAACGAGATCAACCCCAGCCCGGAAGGCATCGTGGTATCAATCACGGTTTGCATCGAGCTGCGATCCAGCATCAGGGCGGAGCTGTCAGAGTCCATCAACGCCACAGCCACCGGCACATTTTGCATGAAGCGCGCCACACTTTCGGCCACGCCTTCACTGCGGCTTACGCCTGCTGGAATAAGCGCCACCACCTCAAAACCAGCCCCCCGAATAGATTGCGCGGTCACGCGGGATTCCACCCCTGCCATCACAGCAAAGGTGATCGGCACGCCGGAATCGACCAATGGCTGGAGTGAGGTTTCCAAGGTGTCTTCCAACACAATCGCCATCATCGGTTTAGAGTAATCCCCTGTAAAGGCGGTCGCAAACACCTCAATGGCAGGTCCAGAAACAGAGGCCGCCAGCTCAGCAGGTGCGGCCGCCGGGGCGCTCGCCCCCGCCCCTACGGGCGTGGTTGGCGGGGCGGCGGTATCGCCCCCCGGCACTGCGGTTTCACGGGTGCCGCTGCCAATATCTGGCACGCCCGCAGGCTCGGTAGCCACATTCGGCTCGGTGGCGGCTTGCGCCCCCACGATTGCGGCAGTTTCGACGGACGTAGGCGCGGCATCGCCAGCGCCACCAACGGCGATTACATCATTACTGCCTGTTGCGGGCTGCACCATTTCAGGCGCGGCGGTGGCCGGCGCAAACGGCTGGTCACCGGCGGCCACGCTGGCGGCACTGCCCACGCTTCCTTGCACAACCGGCGCGCTACTTTCAGCAGCGACCGGCACGCTGGCTTCCACTGAAGCCATTTCAACGCCGCCCATCGGGGCGGCCTCATCTGATAGTGGAAACAAAAAACTCAAAACAAAAAACAGCGCGGTGCTGGCAATTAGCCCGTAGATAACCCCTACAAGAAAACCGCCGCCTCGGGTGTTAGACGTCGCCATAGATATTCCTTTTCAATCGGGAGTTCCCCTTCTCCCATGTTCCTGTTATCACTCTATCTTTAAGTAGGGGCATCGGGAAGCCCCCAAAAAGTAAATAATTCGAGAAAGATGGCCAATGCTGCTTTTGATAGATAATTACGACAGCTTCACCTATAATTTGGTGCATTATTTCGGCGAGCTTGGCGAAAATGTGCGCGTCGTGCGCAATGACGAGCTGAGCGTGGCCGAGGCGATGGCCATGGCCCCGTCGGCGATTCTCCTGTCGCCCGGCCCGTGCGACCCCAACCAAGCGGGCATTTGCCTTGGCTTGATCGAGGCCGCCGCGCGCGCACGCACGCCGCTTATGGGCGTGTGCCTTGGCCACCAAAGCATCGGGCAAGCTTTTGGCGGCAAGGTGGTGCGCTCCAGCGAGATTGTGCATGGAAAGGTCGGCGAGATCACCCATGCGGGCAAGGGTTTGTTTTCTGGCTTGCCCAGCCCGTTTAAGGCGACCCGCTATCACTCTCTCACCGTGGAAAGGGCCAGCCTCCCCGATTGCCTTGAAATTACCGCCGAGGTCGATGACGGCACCATTATGGGCCTCCAGCACCGCGAATTGCCGATCCACGGGGTGCAATTCCACCCTGAAAGCATAGCCACCGAGCATGGGCACACCATGTTGAAGAACTTCCTGAATGACGCCAAGGAGACAGCATGAGCGACCTCTTAAAACCGATCATCGCAAAGGCCATTGATGGCCCCCTCACCCGCACAGACGCCCAAACCGCGTTTGACATTATCATGGACGGCACCGCGACCCCCTCGCAAATCGCCGGGTTCTTGATGGTTTTGCGCACCCGCTCGGAAGGGCCGGTAGAAATTACCGCCGCCGCGCGGGCGATGCGGGCCCGCTGCAAGCCGGTTTCGGCCCCTGCGGGCGCAATGGATATCGTAGGCACGGGCGGCACCGGCAAAGCCACGCTGAATATCTCTACCGCTACCGCTTTTACCGTTGCGGGCGCGGGCGTGCCTGTGGCCAAACACGGCAATAAAAACATCTCGTCGCTTTCGGGAGCTGCCGATGCCTTGGGCCAGATGGGCGTGAATGTGATGGTCGAGCCAGAGGTGGTTGAGCGCGGCTTGGCAGAGGCCAATATCGGCTTTATGATGGCCCCCATGCACCACCCCGCCATGCGCCACGTTATGCCCGCACGGCTAGAGCTTGGCACCCGCACGATCTTCAATATCCTCGGCCCGCTCACCAATCCGGCGGGGGTAAAGCGCCAGCTCACGGGGGTTTTTACCCCGCATTTACTGGTGCATATGGCCGAAACCCTGCAAGACCTCGGCTCGGAGCGGGCGTGGCTGGTGCATGGCTCTGATGGCACAGATGAAATCACCATCTGCGGGCCAACCGCTGTGGCCAAGCTGGAAAACGGCGTGATTTTGCAGAGCGAGATCCACCCCGAAGATGCGGGCCTGCCTGTATACCCATTCAAGGATATCACCGGCGGCACACCGGAATATAACGGCAAAGCCCTACGCGGAGTGTTAAGCGGCGAGCAAAGCGCTTATCGCGATGCGGTGCTGCTTAATGCTGCCGCTGCCTTGGTGATCGCCGATAAGGCCGATAGCCTGCCGCAAGGGGTCGAGATTGCGGCCGAGAGCCTTGATTCCGGCAAAGCCATGCGCGCGGTCGAGATCCTCGCCAAAATTACCTCTGCGTAGGGTGGGGTTTTACCCCACCGCCACAACGACCACCGCCCCTAGCGCGATTTGAAGAAAGACCCCAAAATCCCCCGCGCGATCGAGTTGCCCATTTTGCTACCAAATGAGCGGGAAAAGGATTTTGCAAACGCCTCCCCCGCACTATCGCCCCGCCGCTTTACCGGCTTGCGCGCATTATAAGAGTTGCCCGCCGAATAGCGCCGCGCCGCGCTAAATTCGCGCGGGGCGTCGGGCTCTTCCCGCAAATCTTCCTGCGCCTTTTCCTCTGCGGCTTTCGCCCGGGCTTCTAGCTTTTCAAACGCGCTCACCCGGTCAATACGCTGATCATAGGCCGCGCCCAAAGGAGAGGCCGCCATAATCGCTTTGCGCTCGGCCATATCCAGCGGGCCAAGCCGCGAGGATGGCGGGCGAATGAGCGTGCGCTCCACCATTGAAGGCACGCCTTTGTTCTCAAGCAAGGAAACCACGGCCTCGCCCACACCCACATCCCGTATCGCGTCTTCGGTGTCAAAGCGCGGATTGGGGCGGAAGGTTTCAGCGGCGGCGCGCAGGGCTTTTTGGTCGCGCGGGGTATAGGCCCGCAGGGCGTGCTGCACGCGGTTGCCCAGCTGGCCGAGGATATCAGACGGCACATCGTCAGGCTGCTGGGTGATAAAAAACACGCCAACCCCTTTGGAGCGGATGAGGCGCGCCACTTGCTCGACCTTATCGAGCAGGGCTTTCGGGGCATCATCAAACAACAGATGCGCTTCATCAAAAAAGAACACGAATTTGGGTTTGTCGGGGTCGCCGATCTCGGGCAGGTTTTCAAACAGCTCCGAGAGCAGCCACAGCAGGAAGGTAGCATAAAGGCGAGGCGACCCCATTAGTCGATCCGCCGCTAGAATATTCACCCGACCCTGCCCTGATGGGGTGGTCGCGATCATATCTTCCAGTTGCAAGGCCGGTTCGCCAAAAAACTGCGCCGCGCCCTGGTTTTCCAGCACCAGCAGGCGGCGCTGAATCGCCCCGATCGAGGCCTTTGAAATATTGCCATAGCGCAACCCGATTTTATCGGCGTTTTCCCCGAGCCAGACCAGCAGCGATTGCAAATCCTTCAGGTCAAGCAGCAGCATAGACTGCTCGTCGGCCATGCGAAAAGCGATATTGAGCACGCCCTCTTGCGCCTCGGAAAGCTCCAGCAGGCGGGCCAGCAGGAGCGGCCCCATTTCGGAAATGGTGGTGCGCACGGGGTGGCCTTTTTCGCCAAACAGGTCCCAAAAGGTTACCGGAAAGGCCTCATAGCCGTAATCCTCAAAGCCGATCTGGGCGGCCCGTGAAAGCAGTTTTTCGTGCAGTTTGTGGCTCGGTGAGCCCGCCATAGCCATGCCCGACAGGTCGCCCTTTACGTCAGCCATAAACACCGGCACGCCAGCTTTGGAAAAGCTCTCGGCCAAAATTTGCAAGGTTACGGTTTTGCCGGTGCCGGTGGCCCCCGCGATCAGCCCGTGGCGGTTGGCATATTTCAGCAGCATTTCCTCGGCAGTGATATAGCCCTCGCCTGCCCCACCTATAAAAATTCGGTCTTGTCCCATTTTGGCCCCTCACATTGCTTTGCATATTTCTACAGGCTTTACTCTCAGAAAAACACCCCAGAAAACGGGCGATTTTCTGCCGAAGCCACACAGAAGCGTTGACTCCCGCGCGGCTTCCTGACACCAACAAGGAAATGTTAAATAGCACAAAGGATTGCCCAATATGCACCGTATTCTTGCCACTGCCCTTGCCGCTGCCAGCCTGTTTGGTACCGCGGCCACCGCGCAGGATAGCGAATTTCCGACCATGCAGGAACTGGCAGACCAAGCCAACGGCACATTGGCCCGCCACGGCGATTGGGAGATCCGCTGCGACGCGGAAGCCACCAACTGCCGCATGGTGCAGCTCGCAAGCGATGCCGAGGGCAACGGTGTGGTGAGCATCACCATGCAAACCCTGCCCGAAGGCGGGTCGGCCCAGCTCGGCGTGGTTATGGTCTCGCCGCTGCTCACGCTGCTGCCGCGCGGTATTTCGATTGCGGTTGATAACGGTGTGCCCGCCGCTTACCCTTTCAGCTGGTGTGACCGCCAAGGCTGCTACGCCCGCTTCGGCCTGACCGCCGCGCAGGTCGACTCGTTTAAAGCCGGCACGGCTGCCAGCATCAATATTTTCGCCATTACCGATCCGGAAAATCCAGTGCAAGCCTCGGTTTCGCTTTCAGGCTTCACCGATGCGGTAGCCGATCTTTCAGGGCGCTAAGCGCAGCGCAAGCACCGCATTTAGCCCACCAAAAGCAAAGGCATTGCTGAGCGTCGCGCTCGGCAGTGCCTTTTTTGCTTGGTTCGGCACGATATCAAGGTCACATGCCGGGTCTGGCCGAGTGTGGTTGATGGTCGGGGCCAAAACCCCCTCACGCAGGGCCATGATACAGGCCAAAAGCTCCACCGCGCCGGTGCCCCCTATCAGGTGGCCATGCATGGATTTGGTTGAGGAAACCGGCGGTACATCGGCCCCGAACACAGCCTTGATCGCGGCGCATTCCACCGCGTCATTGCCCGCCGTGCCGGTGCCGTGGGCATTGATATAGCCAATATCGGCGGGGGCCAGTCCGGCATCATCCAGCGCGCCCTGCATGGCCCGCTCGGCTCCGCTTTGGTTGGGCATCACGATATCGCCCGCGTCTGAGGTCATGGCAAAGCCCGCCACCTCGGCCAAAATCTCGGCCCCGCGGGCCTGCGCACATTCCAGCGCCTCAAACACAAACACCGCCGCACCTTCGCCTTGCACCATGCCGTCGCGATCAGCTGAAAACGGGCGGCAGCCGGTTTTGGACATCACCCGCAGCCCCTCCCACGCCTTTAAGCCGCCAAAGCACAGCATGGATTCCGCGCCGCCGGTCAGCACGCTATCGACCATGCCCGCGCGCACCATATGAAAGGCCTGACCCATGGCGTGGTTGCTCGATGCGCAGGCGGTCGAAACCGTATAGCTCGGGCCGGTGATTTCGTGCAGCATCGAAAGGTGGCTGGCGGCGGCGTTGGCCATTAGGCGCGGCACCACAAAGGGATGCACGCGGTTTTTACCCTCGGCATAGACCTTGCGAAAGCTATCATTCTGGGTTTGCAAACCACCGCCGGAGGTGCCGAGTACCACCCCGCTTTGCGGCCCGGCCAGCACCGCGCCCGATTGCGCCACGGCTTCGCGGGCGGCCAAAATGGCAAACTGGGTGAACCGGTCATAAAAGCTTAGCTCTTGGCGGCTGAAATGCGCTGTTTCGTCATAGCCGTGCATTTGCCCGCCAATGCGGATATGCAGCCGCTCGACATCCTGAAAGTCCAGCGCGGAAATGCCCGAGCGGCCAGCGGCCATGGCATCCATGGTGGCGCGGGCGCTCATTCCCAGCGCCGAAACCGCGCCCATACCGGTTATGACAACCCGCCGCCCCACCTAGGCGGCCTCTGCAATTAGGGCTTTTACAGCTTTAACAATGCTCTCTACCGAACTGATATCAAAGGATTCACTGCCCGGATCATTGGCGTTGAACGGCACATGCACGTCAAACGCCTCTTCAATGGCAAACACGGTTTCGACCAGCCCTAGGCTATCCACCCCGAGGCTCTCCAGCGTGTCCGCCAAGCGCACCTCTTCGGGTGCAAGCAAGGCTTGCTCGGCGATGATCGCAATCACCTTGTCCGCAACATTATCCGCCATTTCGCCCCTCGTGTTTTCTTGCCAAAAACCTACTCATTTCCGAGCAATTTGGAAACCTGTTTTTGTAAGAGCTCCACTTTCGCCACCAATTTGGGCAGGCGGCGATAGGCCTTGTAGCTCTCGACATTAGCTTCAGCCTTGATCGCTGGGTTGCCCATGATAAAGCGGTTAGGCGGCACATTTGAGGAAATGCCGGCCTTCCCCGCTGCCACTACATTGGTGCCAACGGTCACATTATCGGCCACGCCCACTTGCCCCGCCAGCACCACACGGTCAGAAATCACGGCGCTGCCACCGATGCCCACCTGCGCACAAAGCAGGCAATGCTGGCCCACTTGCACATTATGGCCCAGCATTACGAGGTTATCAATTTTGGTGCCGTCGCCCACTTTTGTATCAATAATCGTGCCGCGATCAATGGTGCTGCCCGCGCCGAGTTCCACGTCATCCCCAATGGTCACCGCGCCCAGCGAGTTGGTGCGGGCATAGCCGTGCTTGGGAATGGCCCCCGCTTCGGGCTGCGCCCCCGCCCGCGCCGCCTCTACGGCCCCGGGTTCCGGGCTAACAAAGGAGAACCCGTCGCCGCCGACAACCGCGTTTGGCTGGGCGATAAAACGGTCACCTATGGTCACCCGCGCGCCGATGCGCACGCCGTTATAAAGCAGACAATCATCGCCGATGCTGGCGTTTTCAGCCACCGAGGCATGGGAGAGAATGCGGGCATTGGCACCAATTTTCGCCCCTGCGCCAATGGTCACAAACGGCCCGATGGCGGCCCCATCGCCGATTTCGGCACTGTCGTCAATGATTGCGGTGGCATGAATGCCGCTGGGTGCCAACACCGGATGCGCGAAAACCTGGTTGACGCCACTGAGCGCATAGCGCGGATGCGGTGCAAAAATGGCTGCCTTTAGACCAAGCGCCTGCCAATCGGTGCCCTCGGGCAATATCGCCACCTGCGCGCCACCTGAGCCAAGCGCCCCTAAGAACGTGGGATTCATCGCCAGCGCGAGGTCATTTTTCCGTGCCATTTCTGGCTGGGCTGGCCCGTTTAGCCGCAAAGACAAATCGCCCACGGCTTGCGCCGCGAGCGAATTTGCAATTTCTTCAACAGTAAAAGCCATAAGACCCCCGAAAATATGTGGCCCGCGCGTGGGCCGCTTTCAGGTGTTTTAGCTTGCGATCTCTGGCAATGTCACGCCATTTTCTGCCAGTGCGTCAAAAACCAGCGTATCTCGGCCATATACATCGACCCGGTAGGCGATTTCACCGTTTTCATCCATAAACACGGTTTGGTAGGTCAGGTAAATCGGCACCGGCGTTTCAAGGTTGATCGTGGTTTCGCGGCCAGTATCCCGCGCGGCTTGGAACGTGCCTTCAGGGTCACTCTCTTGTGGGGCCAACAACGTATAGGCCAATTCCAGTGGGCGATGCACCCGCACGCAGCCGTGGCTATAGGCGCGGCTATCGCGGTTAAACAGCGAGCGCGCAGGGGTATCATGCAGGTAAATGTTATACTTATTCGGGAACATAAACTTAACGCGCCCAAGGGCATTGCGGCTGCCCGGGCGCTGCTGGAGCACGAAGGGAAAGTTGTTTTCGGTGTATTGTGACATGTCAATCAGGCGCGCATCGACCCGCTCGCCAGAGCCACGCACCCGCATGGTGATGTTTTGACGGGTCAAAACACTCGGGTCACGCAAAAGCTGCGGCAGGTATTCCTGCGAGGCAATACTTTGCGGCACATTCCATGCCGGGTTCACCACCATATGGGTCATTTGGTCAATAAATTCAGGAGTTTGATACTTGGCATTGGTTTTGCCAACCACAACCCGCGTCACCAATGTGGGTAGGCCATAATCAACCACATAGCCGGTAAAATTGGCTTGGTTTACCAGAATATGCCGTGCGCCAAGGTCATAATTCAGCCAGCGGCGGCGCTCAAGGTTCACGATCACTTGCTGCATTTGGAACGAAGGGTCAGAATTCAGCGCGGTCAAGGTTTGCGGCCCGACGATGCCATCAGCGGTTAGGGTTTGATCCGCTTGAAAGGCCTTGACCGCTGCCAAAAGCTCATCATCATAACGGGGCGAGTCCCCCTCGGTGCCTTCATAGCCAAGCGCGTTCAACCGCGCCCGCATGGCCAAAACCCGATCGCTAGATTGCCCGGGCCGCAGCGCGCGGCCAGCCGCAATTTTCGGCCCCCAGCCACCGGCTTCAACCAAGGCTTCCAGCCGGGCCAGCTCTTCTTGCAGGGCATTATAGCTGATGTCCTGCGGCTCAAGGCTCTCATACAGTGCGCCGCTGCCATTGCTGGTTTCAGCTTTCGCCAGCAGGTCTTCGGTGCTGGGGCGGACAGCGTCAAAATTGATCAGGTTTGAAATATCATTCGGGTTCAAAAGGCCCGATGTCAGGTCTGTCGCGAAGTCAATATAGGCTTGCGCGGCCAGCAGTTCGAGCGCGGCGTTGTTTGCCGGCGTAGCGGCATTGGCCATGGCATCACGCAGATCATTGATCAGCTCATCTTGCACAGGCAGGCCGTGCGCGCCCGCATTTTCCAGCGCCCTGATCAGCGCGGCCAGCTTAGAGGGACGCCCCGCGAAAACCGACTCAAAACCAGAAGCTTCGTAATAACTGTAAAGCGCGGCGTCATCGGCGCTTGTGAGGGCGGTCATCAGCGCGCCAGCTTGGGGCGAAAGCGACATGGCGGTGGCCCCTTGGGCAACCGAAGCCACAGGCGCCATAGCTGAAAATGCAACAATGGCGGTGGCGGTCAAAAATGTAGGCTTAATGGCGGTAAACATAAACTTCTCCTAAATACTCTACTGTGCGCGCGTCTACAGGATAGATAGCTAACCATCCACCGACTTTAAAGCGGCATACCGAACAAATGGTGTTTTAGTGTGAATAATGTTACACATTTAGAGAACATACCAAAAACAAGGAGCACGTTATCACGTTTCCGTTACACATGTCAGGCGAGTGGGCGGAAATTAGCCCAGAGTTATAAGAATTGCTTGGCTTGAGAATTGGAATGTGCCATAAGCTTTCCATAAATTTGGTGCACAAAAACCAGCACCCCATATGAATTCGAGTTAGGACAGGCAGGTCTTACATGAAGAACACTACCCTCTCACGCCGTGGGCTTTTACGCGCGTTCGCCGCAACGGCGCTCACCGCAGCCCCGATCTACGGCAAAGCCGCGGGCGTTATTCGAGGTGCGGGCGATGTACGCCGCGTAACTATGCGCAACCAGCGCACTTTGGAAACCATTGACATGATCTACTGGATCGAAGGTCAATATATTGACGAAGCTCTGGTGGAAATTAACGGATTTATGCGCGATTGGCGGCAAAACGAGATCATCACCTATGATCGCCGCAATGTCGATATTATCGCCGCGACCCATCGCCTGATGGAAACCAACGAGCCATACCTGTTGCTTTCAGGCTATCGCTCCCCCGCCACAAACGCCATGTTGGCCGCGCGCAATCGCGGTGTGGCCTCCAATTCCTACCACATTCGAGGCATGGCTGCCGATGTGCGGCTGGCCTCCCGCAGCACTTCGCAAATGGCGGCAGCCGCCATCGCTTGCAACGCCGGCGGGGTTGGCAAATATGGCCGCTCCAACTTCGTGCATATGGATTGCGGCCCAGTGCGCACATGGCGGCGCTAGGCTTTCTCAAATACAATATTTCAAGGAGGCTTCGGCCTCCTTTTTTAATGCCGAGCCCGGTAGGGTGCGTGGTCTCCCCCGCACCACTTTTTAGGCGCGAATAGTGCCGTTCCCGGTCACCAAATACTTAAAGCTGGTAAGCTGCGCCGCACCAACCGGCCCGCGCGCGTGCATCTTTCCGGTGGCAATGCCAATCTCTGCCCCCATGCCAAACTCACCACCATCAGCAAACTGGGTTGAGGCGTTGCGCATCAGGATAGCGCTATCGACGCGCTGAAAAAACCGCTCGGCGGTGGCGTCATCTTCCGTCACGATCGCATCGGTATGGTTAGAGCCAAAAACCCCGATATGCTTGATGGCCTCATCGACCCCGTCCACCAGCTTAGCGGCAATGATCATATCCAGATATTCCACCCCGAAATCCTCGGCCTTGGCTTTAACCGTGCCGGAAAGCTCAGCCAACGCCCCGTCGGCCCGCACCTCGACACCCGCGGCCACCATATCCTCGATAAACGGTGCCGCGTGTTTGGCGAAAAAGGCCTTGTCAATCAACACGGTTTCCGCCGAGCCACAAATACCGGTGCGCCGACACTTGGCGTTCATCACAATGGCACGGGCCTTTTCGGGGTCGGCGGCCCCGTCTACATACACATGGCAAATGCCCTCAAGGTGGGCAAACACCGGCACGCGCGCTTCACGCTGCACCAGCCCCACCAGCCCTTTGCCGCCACGGGGCACGATCACGTCAATGCTCTCGGTCATGGTGAGCATTTCGCTCACCGCCGCGCGGTCGCGCGTGGGCACAAGCTGGATGCTGGCCTCGGGCAGGCCCGCTGCTTTCAGCCCCTCAACCAAGCAGGCATGAATGGCGGTTGAGCTATGGAAACTCTCCGAGCCGCCCCGCAAAATGGCGGCATTGCCAGCCTTGAGGCATAGCCCGCCCGCATCGGCCGTTACGTTCGGACGGCTCTCATAGATCACGCCGATCACACCCAAAGGCGTAGAGACGCGCTGGATATGCAGGCCCGAGGGCATGTCCCATTCGGCCAAGGTTTTGCCAACCGGATCGTCTTGCGCGGCCACGGTGCGCAAGCCCGTGGCGATGGCTTTCACCCGCGGCTCATCGAGCATCAAGCGGTCCATCATCGCATCGGTCAGGCCTTTTTCGCGGCCATATTGCATGTCTTTATTATTGGCTTGAATGATGGTCTCAAGGCTCGCCTCGATGCAATCTGCCGCCGTTTCCAGCGCCGCGCGCTTGGCCTCGGGGCTGGCAAATCCCAGCTCCGCACTCGCCGCTTTGGCCTTGTGGCCGATCTCTTGCATTACCGCTTTTACGTCCATAACCATCTCCCTTATATCGCCATATCATCGCGGTGAATGAGCGCCGTGCGCCCCTTAAACCCCAACAAGGATTCAACTTCTGCGCTATTCACACCCATAATTTTGCGAGCCTCGTCAGCGGTATAGCCCGCCAGCCCCGTCGCTACTAGATCTCCTGACGGCCCCCGAATTTCCACCGGATCGCCGCGCAAAAAATCACCCTCGATCGCGCGCACACCAGCGGGGAGCAAAGACTTGCCCTTGCACAATGCGCGCGCCGCACCGGAATCGATAGACACGACCCCCACCATTTTCATCGCCGAAATCCAGCGCTTGCGGGCCGAAGCGGGATCATGCCGCGCCATAAACCATGTGCAGCGATCGCCATTCAGCAGCCCCTGCACAGGCCGCAGTTTTTCCCCCTTGGCGATGGCCATGGCACAGCCCGCATCCATGGCGATCCTCGCCGCCATCAGCTTGGTGCGCATACCGCCGGAAGCCCCCGCCGAGCCAACATCCCCCGCCATATCTTCGATCTCGTGGGTGATCTCGCTGACCTTGGCAAAATGCGTGGCGCCCGCATCCTTACGCGGGTCAGCGCTATAAAGCCCGTCGACATCGGAAAGCAGCACCAGCGCTTCGGCCCCGATCAGCGAGGCCACCTGCGCGCCTAGCCTGTCATTATCGCCATAGCGAATTTCATCGGTCGCCACGGTGTCATTTTCATTCACAATCGGCACCACGCCGAGGCCCAAAAGCGCGTTCAATGTGGCGCGCGTGTTCAGGTAGCGTCGCCGGTTTTGGCTGTCTTCCAGCGTCAGCAGCACCTGTGCGGTTTCAATCCCGTGGGGCTTGAGCGCCGCCTGATACGCATGCGCCAGCCTGATCTGCCCCACCGCCGCCGCCGCCTGCGCCTGCTCAAGCGGCAGCTCACCCGCGGCCAAGCCCAGCACACCGCGCCCCAGAGCGATAGAGCCGGAGGACACAATAAGCACCGCTTTGCCCTGCCCTTTTAGCATGGCCACATCGTCGGCGATGCTACGCAACCAATCCTCGCGCAACGCCCCGTCTTGCACCAGCAGGGCCGAGCCAATTTTCAGGACCACCACTTTGGCGGCCCCCAAAATACTGGTGCTTAAGGTTTCCACGGCTGAGGCTCCTCTTTGGCGACGACCTCCGCCACTTTCGCGCCATCAATCACCTTTTTCAAGGCCCGCAACACATCCGTCACGCCCTCGCGGCTCACCGCCGACATGGCATAGACCTTGCCGCCCACAGCCGCCTCCAGCGCCGCCAGTTTCTCGGCGCGGGCTTCGGGTTGCAAGGCGTCGACCTTGTTGAGCGCCACAATGCGGGGGCGCTTGGCGAGGTCCTCGGCGTATTTTTCAAGTTCGCCGGAAATCACGCGGTAATCCTCGGCCACATCCTCGCCCGTGCCATCGACCAAATGCAGCAACACCGAGCAGCGCTCGACATGGCCCAGAAAGCGGTGGCCTAGGCCGGTGCCTTCAGATGCGCCCTCGATCAGGCCCGGAATATCGGCAATCACAATCTCGGTGTTATCCACGCCCACAACGCCCAGATTGGGGTGCAGGGTGGTAAAGGGATAATCCGCGATTTTGGGCCGCGCATTGGACGTGGCCGCCAAAAATGTGCTTTTGCCTGCATTCGGCATGCCCAGCAAGCCGACATCGGCAATCAGCTTGAGGCGCAGCCAAATGGTGCGCTCCACGCCTTCTTGACCGGGGTTCGAGCGGCGGGGGGCTTGGTTGATCGAGGATTTGAACCGCAGGTTCCCCCAGCCGCCATTGCCCCCCTGCGCCAGCTGCACCCGCTGGCCAAGGCGGGTCATATCTGCCAGCACGGTTTCCTGATCCTCGTCCAGAATTTCGGTGCCAACCGGCACGCGCAGCACTATATCATCACCGTTTTTGCCAGACATCTGCCGCCCCATGCCCGCTTGGCCATTCTGGGCAAAAAAGTGCTGCTGGTAGCGAAAATCAATCAGCGTGTTCAGGCCATCAACCGCCTCGACCCACACCGCGCCGCCATTGCCGCCATCGCCGCCATCTGGCCCGCCGAACTCAACATAGGCTTCGCGGCGAAAGCTGGTGCAGCCCTTGCCGCCCTGCCCTGAGCGAATGTAAACTTTGGTAAGGTCGAGGAATTTCATATTTTTATCCTAGTGGTTTATCTTCCGATACAGGAAGGCGCGGGCAGGCTCAACCCCGCCGGGCGGCCCAATCGGCACGGCTCAGGCGAAACCTGTTGTTTTTCAGCCGTTCACCCCGCGCCTCGCAATAATCCTCACACACGCCACCCATTTTGAAACCGTTTTTCATCAGCACCTTTTCAGAGGCCGGATTGCCGTGCCAGACACAGGCGGTGACCTCCTCAATCGCGGGATCAGCAAATATCTTGGCCAGCATTTTCGCCACCGCCCAATTGGCTATCCCCCTGCCCCAAAATTTTCGCGCCAGAAAATACCCCATGCCACCAGCCATCATGCCGACACTGCCCGCCAGTTCGCCGTCCACCTCGATCACCAGCACCTGCCCTGCCTTCGCCTCCGGCGTGTTCATGCGCATGCGCGTAAAACCTGGGTCTGCCGGATGGGGCCATATCACCAGCATTTTGACGACCTCGTAATCCGATACAATCGCGTGAAAATCCTCGAAATCATCGTCCCGAAATCGCCGCAGTCTGCGCTCACTCATCCCCTAGCTCCAATTCGTATTCCCACACTTTCACCATCCCCCCGCGCGGAATCGAATGGCTTTCGGCCTCGCCAATATAGGAAAACCCGTTTTTCATCAGCACCTTGGCCGAGCCTTCATTGCCTTGGTGCACATCGGCAAACAAGCGCCTGAAGCCCTGCCTACGGGCGTAATCGACCACCGCGCGCAAAGCCTCGCTCATCAGCCCGCCCCCCCAAAGCTGCGGCGCGAGCCAGTATCCAATGTTGCCCGTGCTGCCCACCTTGGGCGTAATGCCGATCACGCCAATCAGCGAGCCGTCTTTGTCCATCGCCCAGACCACCTCTTTGGTTTCCGCCGCGCGCACATAGGAAATATAGCTCTCCGCCGCCCCGTCAGGGTAAGGGTGCGGCACCACAGCAAGGTTCATTGCCACGCGTTTGTCGCCGGCAAAAAGCGCAATATTGGCGGCGTCGCTATCGAGCAACGGCCGCAAGGTCAGGCGGTTGGTTTTGATCTCGGGTCCATTCATAACGTCAACTTTCTCTCGAATTTTCAAGCTTGGCAAGTCCCCTCCCCCGCTTGCGGGGGAGGGGTGGGGCGCTACGCTGCGGCAGCCGCTTCCCGCGCCGCATATTTCGCCCGCGCTTTCACCTTCCACGGCGCGTTATACTCCCAGTCGCCCGCCATGATGCAGCCATAGGGCATGATTTCATCGACCACTTCGGCCAGCTCGAAATCCGCCATTTGCTGCCGCACGGTGGCGGCGGGTTTATAAGCGCTTGGCAGCTCCGAAATGTCGATCCTCTCACAAAAGAACCGCGCATCAATATGCGCTGTTTCCTCGGCAAAGATCGCCGCATCACTCTGCCCCGCTTTGGCCCTTTTGTGGGCCGAGCGCGAGAAGTTCCGGCCCGCCCCGTGCGGGGCAAAGCCAAGGTTGCGCGCGCTCACCCCGCCACGGATCAGCAAAATCGGCTCACCCATGTTGAGCGGCACGATCTGGGTGCCGTTGCTGTCGGGCAGCATTTCGGCATCCACCGGCGTGGCCCCTTTGGCGTGGTAAAACAGCTCTCCCTTCTTGAACACAAAGTTATGCTCGTTCCAGAAGCGCTCTTTCATCTGCCCCTTGGCCGCCTCCAGCGTGGCCTGATGCAGGGCGTTATGGTTGGCCTTGGTCCACTTGCGAATAAGCTGCAAAGCTTCCCAATAAACCTGCCCTTCTTCCGTATCAAACGGAATCCACGCATTGGCCTTGAGCGTGGCAGGCGAAAGCTTCTTGCGAAACTTTTCCGCCACTTTCATGCCCAGCTTATACAAGCCCGCCCCTGGCCCACGCGAGCCATGATGCGTGACCAAACAAGTGTTGCCGCTGGCTTTGGACACCCCGACATAGGCAAAATGGTTGCCATCGCCCTGCGTGCCCATATGCTCCTGCGCCGCCCGCACGATCTTTTTGTCCTTCAGGAAATCATTTTCCCGAAAGGCATCCAGCAGGCCCAGCGACATGGTAAAGCGCTGGCCATTTTGCCGCCCGCCGGGGCCAAAATGGGTGACAGAATGCACCGCATCCAGCACGGCTTTGGGGTCAGAATCCTTAAACTCTGTCACCATCACCGAGCAGCAGATATCAGCCGAGTGCATGCCGGGGTGGATGGCATTTTCAGCCGCCACAACCCCGCCCACAGGAATGGTGCCCACCGGCCCCGCAGGGCAGGCGTCAGGCATCACCGCCCCGGCCCGCACCGTGGGCGTGCGCATCACTGCATCCATGGTTTCCCGCACCTTAGCCACGTTTTCCGCTTCCGCATCATTACCGGCCAACAGGTTGAAGGCATAATCCACACCGCTTTGCAGTGGCAGCTTTGGCGCTGGCTTATTGGCAATAAGCCATGCCTCCAGCCCGCCCTCTTGCCACGCGCGGCTATTCACATAGCGCAGCGCGGCGCCAAGGTCTGCGCCCTCATACCCGAATTTCAACAAGTCTTTACCAGTAACGATCATTTTCCTTCTCCATATCGTCTCAAGCACCACCCCATGTGGTGCTCGCATACCGGTCCCGATAAGGAAAAAGGGACCGGCTATTTGCCGATCCCCATATGTTTTTACATAGTCTGAGGTGCGGCTATTCGGCTGCCTCCGCCAGTGGGAGAACCGAAATAAATGTGCGACCTTTCAGGCCTTTGTGAAATTTCACATTGCCCTCAGAGGTTGCAAAAATGGTGTGGTCTTTGCCCATGCCCACATTGTCGCCGGGCCAAAACTTTGTCCCGCGCTGGCGCACGATGATATTGCCACCGATGACGAGCTCGCCACCGTATTTTTTTACACCAAGGCGACGACCGGCTGAGTCGCGGCCGTTGCGGGATGAACCACCTGCTTTTTTATGTGCCATCTGTCGCTCTCCTTATTTCGCAGCTTCGGCAAATTCGCCGGCTTGCTTGATCCAATCGTCGCGCTCAATGCGGCCCTTGAAGGACAGACGATCATCCATATACTCAATCTCGGCTGGGCCCCACTCGGCAACCTGCCAGAAGTGATAAACACCGAGTTCATTCAATACGCCTTCAAGCTTAGGGCCAACGCCGGAGATCTTTTTAAGATCATCCTTGTCGCCCTTGGGGCCTTTAAGAAGGTTTGCTGGCGCGGCGCCAACTTTACCTTCGGAAGCCTCAGCAGCGGCCTTTGGAGCCGCTTTTTTGCTCGTCACGACCGCCGCAACAGCCGCACCGGAAACCGTGCCCAAAGCCGCCTTAACGCCGGATTTACCCGCACCGCTTGCAAGGATGCCGGTGATTTTAACCAGCGTTAGCGGCTGGCGATGGCCACGCTTGCGCTGGCTTGAGTGCTTACGACGGCGCTTCACATATGAGATGGTCTTGGCAGAGCGGGTCTGCTCGAGAATCTCGGCTTGCACGGCGGCATCGTCGATCATTGGCGCGCCAACGGTCACTTTGTCACCGCCCAGCATCAGTACTTGGTTGAACTGCACGGTTTCGCCCGCATCGGCGATCAGCTTTTCAACGGTAAATACATCACCCTCGGCAACTTTATACTGTTTGCCCCCAGTTTTTATCACGGCGAACATACGCACGTTCCTTTTCATTTCCCGCGTCATGTGGCCCCCTTACGGGTGTTATGCGAGTATCGCGCCTCAAACTGCGTGCCCTCTGGGCAAAAAAAATCACTAAGCCGCGCAGAATCTCTCCTACGCAGCAAGTGCGGGTTATCGGCGATGCACACCCCTATGTCAAACGCTTTATAGCCCATGCACTCCAACAGCACATTTCGGTGCAGCTATCCTAAAGGGAGCCCCCCCTAATGGGGGATTGCAAATGCCACCCTTCAATTCATTGGCATACGTGCTACTCTCTTCACCAACGGCCTCCTTAAACTCGCCAAAAAGCCGGTTAGCCTTGTCGGGATACCCCGCCATCTCCACCGCCAATTTTTCGGCTATTTCATCCGAGAGCACCCGTAAGGGCCGCCCTGCCTGCAAAGCCCGAATATATGCACCCGCCGCGCGCTCGAAATAGTAAAGGCGGCTATAGGTGCCGGCCGCGCTATCACTCACCGCCTGGCTAAAGTGGTTCGCCGCCGCCAAATCTGTCCGCTCTGTTTGGCAATCCATTTCGCCACCCCCATTCCCCGAAAAGCGCGAGGAAAACCAATTTGCTCATAAGTGCTATTCCCCTACAATTTTCCCCTTGCACTCCCGCTGCCCCGCCCTTACTTTCCGCCCCGTTGGCCAGACCAGCCAACATTGCGGAGAGGTGCCGGAGTGGTCGAACGGGGCGGTCTCGAAAACCGTTGAGCCTTCGGGTTCCCAGGGTTCGAATCCCTGTCTCTCCGCCAGGCACCTCCAGTTGACAAAACCCTCCAATTAACTCAATATACAAAGCATAATAACGCATGTGCGGAACTATATTGGGCACTCATTGCAACCCTCCCAAACTCACTCAAACCCCATCAAAAGGAAACAAATGGTTTGTGGTGATAACCCGCCCCAAGGCCTTTCAAGGCAGCGCATCAAATATTCAGGTGCGGCGTTCAACGAGAACCAGCGACCGCTGGATGGCTGAGGCCACGCTGTCAAATATTGACTCAGCTATCTATCAAGAGTTCAACACCCCAATATCCGACTTGCCAAAACCGCCTCCACCACCGCTTAAACTGCACTTCCTGACCGTTGAAGAATCTTAGCTGATCCGTTCGGGGGATTGCCATACCGCCTTGCCTCTTATCCGGTTTCTTGCGCTTTACAACCATAGAGCGCCCCTTAGAGTCCACCATCATTGGGGGGGGGCGAATGCACCGGATATAGCGCC
>Ga0256840_1000807_pt1 | contig 31177 bp, 27 predicted proteins | sample 355202metaG_FD_185969 | JGI IMG/M metagenome (GOLD analysis project Ga0256840, IMG submission 185969) | Hydrothermal vent microbial communities from Mid Atlantic Ridge, Atlantic Ocean - 355-202 | ecosystem: Environmental > Aquatic > Marine > Hydrothermal vents | place: Atlantic Ocean: Mid... | reverse complement strand
CATACATGCACGATGGAAGATTTGACAGACTAGAAGATGCAGTAGAGTTTATGATGAGTTTTCAGCTAGGAGAGGGCACGAGTGAAGAGGAGGTAAGGCTGATTGTAGAGTTTTTAAAATCACTAAATGGAGAAGTTTATGATTTTGAAACAAATTAGTGGTTTAAATCTGTTTAAATCCATTGTAGCACTGACTGCTTTTGTGTTTCTGTTTTTTTACTATTTTTTATACCAATCAAATGTGCAAAATGAAAAAAATCAATTTATTAGTAAAAAACTATATGAACTAAAAGTGCTAAACTATAAACTTGATTCATTCGCTCTTCATCAAAGAAGTTTGTCCAATTATGATTTGATTCAAAAAGATATTGAAAAATTTTATAAAAATTTAGAATTTTTTGAAAAAAGTGACTTTTACAGTGAGTATGGGGGGGAGTTTCAAAAGGTTTACGAAAAGATAAAAGATGCTTTTTATACAAAAGAGAAGATTATTCAAAAGTATAAAATGTATAAATCTACAATGCTTTTTTCTCTCGAAAATATCATTAGTACCGATAGAAAACTAAAGCTTGGATGGTTAAGACATTCTAAAAATAAGCAGATTGTATTTGCAAATATAAACAAAGTTGTATCTAATCTTTTTAGAACATATTTGGGTTTTAGTGATGATTCAAATGTGTTTTCTCACTCGCTTGTCGAGTTAGTCAAGATAAATAGAGAGTTAAATTCCATAGGTTTAGAAGCATTTATAGATAAAGCAAAACAGTTAAAGGGTATGCTAAATTATACAAATGAGATTTTAAAAGAGTATGAAAAGATAGAATTGGCTGAAGATATTGAGCAGTTTGGAAAGCTTTTTGAGAAAAAAATAGAAAGCATCAAGACAAAACAGAGCGTAGTTTTAAATTTAATTTTTATATTTATTTCACTTATGCTTTTTGTTATATCTTTTGGGTACTTTAAAAATCAAAGACTTAAAGAGGAGCTTCTATCTTTTAGGTATGCGGTTGAAAATAGTGATGATTCAGTAGTTGTAACAGATAAAGAGAGAAGGATTATCTATGTTAATGAAGCATTTTGTAAAAATACAGGCTATACTAAAGAGGAAGCACTAAGGCAAAACCCTAGGATTTTACAATCTGGTCGACTACCAAAAGAGTTTTATCAAGAGATGAATGAGATCTTAGATAGAGGCGAGAGATGGTCTGGAGAGTTTATTAATAAAGATAAATTTGGCAATATTTTTTACGAAAAGGCTTCCATAACACCTATGTTTTTAAGCGGTGAGCTAAAAGGTTACTTGGCTATAAAACTTAATATTACTGATTATGTTAAACAAAAAAGAGAGGTAGAGTTTTTAGCCTATCACGATAGTTTAACAAAACTTTCAAATAGAGTTCAATTAAAAATAGATTTACAAAATTTTATAAATGAATCTAAAGATTCAAATCTAAACTTTGATTTACTCTTTTTAGATTTAGATGGGTTTAAGTATGTAAATGACACTTTGGGACACAATGTGGGGGATCTTCTTTTAAAAAAGGTAGCTTTTAGACTAAATAGATTTGCAAATCAAAATACTTTTGTCTATAGAACTGGTGGAGATGAGTTTGCTATAGTATCTCTATATAAAACTAGCATCTCTCCTAGTGCTAAGTTAGCAATAAAGATTATAGATGCCATAAATAGACCAACTATAACTAACAAGCATAGATTAAAAGTTGGAGTTAGTATAGGTATAGCAAAGTATGATAAAAAAAATGATGATATTTTGAATCTTTTAAAACATGCGGATATTGCAATGTATGAAGCAAAAATGAAAGGTAAAAATAGATTTAAATTTTATACAAAAGCAATCTTTAGAAATCTACACAGAAAGATGCAGATAGAAGCACTGCTTCCAAGAGCTATCAAAGATAAAGAGATGTATGTGGTTTATCAGCCAAAATATGATCTAAATAGTAAAAAGGTTATCTCTTATGAAGCCCTCTTAAGATGGCAATCAAAAGAGTTGGGCTTAGTTAGACCAGATCACTTCATACCTATAGCTGAATATATGAGTGTTATAAATGATATAGGATTGTTTGTATTGGAAAATGCTTGTAGAGACTTTGTAGAGTTGTTAAATGCAAATAGAGATTTAAAGTCTATATCGGTCAATCTATCTCCAGCACAATTGACAAATAGAAGCTTGATGGAAGAGTTTCATGAACTTGCAAAAAGGTACAATTTAAGTAGTGAAGCTATAAGTTTTGAGATAACAGAGACTAGTTTGATGAAAAATATAAAAAGATCATCTGAAATTCTAAATAATCTAAATGAGCTTGGATTTAAAGTAGAGTTAGATGACTTTGGAACAGGGTACTCCTCTATGAGTTATCTTAAAAATTTACCAGTCTCAAAGATAAAGATAGATAAAAGTTTTGTAGACAGTGTTACTAGTGATGAAAATGATGTAGCGATTGTAAGAGCTGTAGTTTCTATATCAAAAAGTTTTGGATTCAAAACAGTTGCAGAGGGGATTGAGTCTGTAGAGCAAGAGAGAGTTTTAAGAGATCTAGGGGTAGATTATGGACAAGGGTATTACTTTAGTAAACCAAAAAGGAAAGAGGAATTAGTTTGAAAAAAATTGTTTTAAAGTCTCCGCTTGATATGCATTTGCATTTGAGAGATAATGAGATGTTAGAGGTTGTTGCTCCACTTAGTGCTAAAAGTTTTGCTGGAGCGATCATAATGCCAAATTTGGTTCCACCTATAACTTCTATAAAAGATTTGATAGAGTACAAAGAGAGAATAACAAGTGCTGTAGGTAGTGAAAAATTTGAGCCATTAATGACACTCTTTTTCAAAAGTGATTATAATTATAACTTTTTAAAGGATGCAAAAAGATATATAAAGGCTATTAAGCTCTATCCTTCTGGGATAACTACAAACTCCGAAGATGGGGTTAGTAGTATGGATATGGAGGATTTAGGAGAAACTTTTGAAGCTATGAGTGAGCTTGAGATTCCACTTTGTGTGCATGGTGAGAGTGATGGTTTTGTTATGGATAGAGAGGCTGAATTTTGCTTAATTTATGAAAAGTTTGCCTCTAAATTTCCAAAATTGAAGATCATTATGGAGCATATAACTACAAAAAAGAGTGTTGAATTACTTAAAAAGTATGAAAACTTATATGCAACCATAACATTGCACCATCTATATATTACACTAGATGATGTAGCAGGAGGTATGTTAAATCCACATCTATTTTGCAAGCCGATTGCAAAAAGACCAGAAGATAAAGAGGCACTTTTGGAAGTTGCTTTAAGCGGAAATGAAAAGGTGATGTTTGGTAGTGATTCTGCTCCTCATCCTCAGTATCAAAAAGAGTGTTGTGGGTGTGCAGGGGTTTTTACTGCACCAATAGCACTACAAGCCCTAGTACAGCTTTTTGAAAAATATAATTCATTAGAAAATTTAGAAAAATTTATTAGCATTAATGCACAAAAAATATATGCATTTAAGCCAATTGAAAAAGATATAGTATTGGTAAAGAGAAATTTTTTAGTGCCAAGTAGCTATGGAGATGTTGTGCCAATGTTTGCAAATGAGGAGCTAGAGTGGGATATAGAGTACTAGTTTTAGAGGATAATGAGCTTCTTTTAGAAACTTATGAAGATTTTCTCTCTATAAAAGGGTGTGAGGTTACACTTGCAAAGAGTGTTAAAGAGGCTTTTGAAGAGGCGTACAAAGCAAAGTTTGATATATATTTACTTGATGTTAAACTACCAACTTCTAGTGGATTTGAATTTTTAAAAAACTTAAGGGATTCGGGTGACTTTACACCAGCAATCTTTATAACTTCATATGAGCAAAAAGAGAAGTTAAAAGAGGGGTTTGAGATAGGAGGAGATGACTATATTAAAAAACCATTTGATTTGGAAGAGTTATGGTTGAGAATTGAAGCTATAATGCATAGAGTTAAGGGATTAGAAAAAAAGCAGATTATAATAGATGAAAATTTTACTTTGGATTTAGAGAGAAAGAATCTTCTTAAAAATGGTAAAGAGGTTATAATTAATTTAAAAGATTTTGAGCTTTTGGAGCTTCTTTTGGAAAATCGCGGAAGAGTCGTAACAAAAGAGATGATAGAAAATAGGCTTTGGAGTTCTAAGGAAACTCCAGCTAGTGGAGCTATAAGAGTGTATGTAAATAATTTAAAAAAAGTTTTAGGAAAAGATAGAATTTCAAATATAAGGGGTATTGGTTATAGATTTGAAGATAACTAATAAAAAAACATTGACTTTTGCAACCGTGAGTGTACTCTTTTTATCTGTGGGTTTTGCATATAGTTTGAATTTTATAAAATATTTAGACACAGATATTTGGTTGATTTATGCTCTTTATGCATTGGATTTTTTGATATATTCTTTTTTGATATATACTAGTATTGGTTATTTTTTGGCTCCAATGTTTAAGACAAACTATATTTTAGAGCTTCTTTTAAAAGATACTCTGCATGAACTTAATATACCATTGAGTGTTATTAAAGCTAATTTGCAACTTTTAAGACTGCAAGAGACGGAGAGTGCAAAGATAAAGAGATTAGATAGAATAGGTTCAGCCTGTTTGGATTTGACTAGATTGTATAAAGATATGGATTACTATATAAAAAAAGAGGTTCTTTATGATCTCAAAGAAGAATTCAATATAGAAGAGGTTATTTTAAAAGTGGTAGATAAATTTAAATCTATGGATATTAAAGAGCAAATAATCTGCAATATAAAGCCACTAACTATACATACAGATAGGCATGGTTTTGAAAAAGCTCTTACAAATTTAGTTGATAATGCCATAAAATACAATAAAAACAGTAATAATATAGAGATTTTGCTTCAAGAGAAAAAACTTTTTGTCATAGATCAAGGAAGAGGGATGGATGATAGTGAAATCTTCAAGGTATTTAATAGGTATTATCAAGAAGATAGTTCAAAAAAAGGTTATGGCATAGGGCTAAGTATAGTGAAGTCTTATTGCGATGAAGAAAAAATAGAGGTAAAAATAGACTCTAAAAAAGACAAAGGCACAAAAATTATGCTAAACTTAGAAAATATTGTTGTGGAGTAAAAAGTGTCAAGTGAGCTTTTAAATGATAATTTAGTAGAGTATAAAGAGTTTATATTAGGCTATGAGAAAAAATTTGTAGAATATTTTGTAAGTTTGTATAGCAAAAATAGCTTCATAGAAGAAGAGAAAAATATAATCCATTTTGTAAAACTTCTATATAGAGATATTTTTTTCAATAATACTGAGCCAATTTTTTTAACAGATGAATCTTTTAGTAAATTTTTAAAGGATAAAGTGCTTTTGAAATATCTCTTAAACCAAACTCTGTTTTATATGTTAAATGATCTTGTTTGTAAGAAAAATTCTATAAATATAAAAATTTTTTTGCAATTCATAACAAATTATCTAAATATATTTGAAGAAAAACTAAGTAGTAAAAAAGTACAATTTACTAGAAAAATAAACTTTGGTGAAACTTTTGAGCTAAACAACTTAGATAATATTTTAAGTAAATTCAAAAAAATTCAAAAAAATGATGAAGTAGTTAATTTTTTTAATCTTTATAAGGGTATCCCCATAGTAAGTAGTGGCAAAGTCTTAAAAGTAGAAGATAGTACAGTAGCTTTTTTGATTGAGCCACTACAAGAAGTTGCTATGAGATATGAGCAAAGAGCTTATATATTAAAAGATGCAAACTTTGATAGATTTGTAAAAGCCGATATAAAAGAGATTGAATTTTCAAAAAAAATGGTTATTTTGGAAAACTTTTCTTATCTTTTAAATATGCCAGCAATGGATAGAAAGTATGTAAGAGTCTATCCAGATATATCTGCAAGTGTTAAACTATTTTATAAAAATGATTTGATAACGGATGGAAAACTTTATGACTTATCTCTTAGCGGATTAGGTGTAATTAGTAGTGAAAATAATGGAATTTTTGCAGGTGCAAGCGTTGAGGTATCTTTTGAGTTGCCTTTAAATGATAAAAACTATGAAAGTGTTAATGTGCATGCGGAAGTGGTGCATATTGTAGAGTATAAAGATGCTTATAAATACTGCATGAGGATATATCCTAGCGAAGAAGAACTTAAAAAAATAAAAAAGTATGTAGAACAAAGGAAAAAAGAGACCTTAAAGGAAATTAGAGAAGAGTTTTACAATTTAGAGTAGCAGTATGATTTACATACCACCACTAGAGGACATTCTTTTCTCAAGTCTTTTGCCAATGTAAGCTAAAAGTGCAGTTATGCTAAAGTACATTCCAGCTACTATGATCCAAGTTTCAAATGGTGAGAAAGTATTGGCGACAATTTCCCTTCCAACCTTTGTCAAATCTGTAATCGATATAACTGATACCAGTGATGAATCTTTTACAAGTGCAATCATTTCACCAACTAGTGTTGGAAGTGCTCTTTTTAAAGCTTGAGGCATAATTATATAGGTCATTGTCTGAAAATAGTTCATACCAAGAGATTTAGCAGCTTCATACTGTCCTTTATCTATGGATTGAATTGCTCCTCTTAAAACTTCAGCAATATAAGCACCAAAAAATATACCCAATGATAGTGCCCCCGCTAAAAATCTCTCTAAATCAAATATGGTAGCAACTATAAAGTAAAATATAAAAATTTGTACTAAAAGTGGTGTTCCTCTTATAACTGTTATATATACTGTTGCAATATCCTTTAAAAATTGAAAACTTGAAATCCTCATAAAAGCTAGCAGTATGCCAATGGCAAATGCAAGTATGGCTGAAAGTCCAGAGATTTTTAGAGTAACCATAAGACCATTTAAGAGTGGTCCCATTTTCCAAACATTTTTTGTTGCTATAGGATCATACTCATACACCTCATCGCCATCTTGTGCAACTAGTTTATAACCATCTGGAATTTCTATCTCTTTAGTCTCTTCATTGCCTTTTAGCAATACTTTTTTACTTGAGATGATCTCAATTGTTCCATCAAGTGGAGATTCTACAGCTTCAGTTTTTTCATAAGCAAAATATTTTGGAACACTTGTCCATTTCCAAATGTAGTTCATATTTGAAGCAGCTATATATAAAAAATAACCTATAACTACATAAAATAGGGCGGCCACAATGTGGCCGAAAGTTTTATTTTGTAAAAGCGATTGCTTTGTTTTTGCCATATACTACATAACCTTTTTCTGCCAAGCGTCTCTCTCAAACCACTTGTTGTAAATTTTATCATAAACTCCATCGTGCTTGATTTGGTTTAAAAAGTTATTTAGCCAGTTAAGAAAGTCTGGATCGCCCTTTCTAACAGCCCAGCCAAGTGGTTCATAAGTTAAATCTTCATCTAAATGAATAATTTTTCCAGTAGCCTTTTTTTGAGCATAAAAGATTGCGTTGTATGGTTTATCATAAACTAAAGCATCGGCATTGCCATTTAAAACCTCTTGAGCAGCATCTGCTTCAGTTTCAAAAGTTCTTATTTTTGCTTTTTTAAACATTTTTCTTGCAGCAATCTCTCCTGTAACTCCAAGTTTAGTTACAATTGTGTACTGAGGTTTATCTAGCTCTTTCCAGCTTTTTATACCCTTGTGTTTAGAATTAACCAAAAGAGTTTGACCAACACTTATGTATGGATTTGCAAAGTTTATCTTTAAATTTCTCTCTTGAGTGATCGTCATACCACTCATAAGTATGTCAAACTTTCCTGTTAAAAGACCAGCTATAATTCCATCCCAAGCGGTAGGAACAAGCTCAAGCTTAACTCCCATAGCCTTTGCCATAGCTTTTGCTATATCCACATCGAAGCCTATGATATTTCCCTTTTTATCTTTCATCTCAAAAGGCATATAGCCCGGCTCCATTCCTACTCTCAATACACCCTTTTGCAACACTTGGTTAAGTGTCGATTTTTGCCATAAGTTGATATCATCAGCCATAGCATTTAGTCCAAGCACTAGCATTAGTGCGACAAGAATTTTCTTCATTCTCTCTCCTTTGTGTGATTTTTTATATACATCCTCTAATGAGTTAGTACCTCTTGTAAAAACTTTCTAGCTCTATCTGTTTTTGGATTGGTAAAGAAGTCTTGAGGATTATTTTGCTCTAAAATCTGCCCCTCATCCATAAAGACAACTCTATTGCTTACCTCTCGTGCAAATCCCATCTCATGAGTTACGCAAACTATAGTGTAATTTTCTTTTGCCAAATCTCTCATAACATCCAAAACTCCGCCTATCATCTCTGGATCAAGCGCACTCGTTGGTTCATCAAAGAGTATGACTTTTGGCTTCATAGCTAAAGTCCTAGCAATGGCCACTCTTTGTTTTTGACCACCGCTAAGCTCATTTGGATAGCCCTCTGCTTTGTGTACCAAACCAACTTTTTCTAAGAGTTTTAACGATATTTCATTTGCATCATGTTTTGAAACCCCTTTAACTTTTACCTGAGCAATAGTGATATTTTCTAAAATTGTTAAGTGAGGAAATAGATTGAAGTGTTGAAATAGCATACCGGTTTCAGCTCTAAGTTTATTTACATTGACCGATTTGTCATACAGATTTTTTCCATCAACATAAATCTCTCCACTATCTATCTCTTCTAGCCTATTTATGCATCTAATTAGCGTAGATTTTCCACTTCCACTTGGACCACAAACTACAACTATCTCACCCTCTTTTACATCAAAATTTATGTTTTTAAGTACATGAAAATCTCCATAGTACTTATTTACATTTTGCATACTTACCATTGGTCTTTGCATAAAACTCTCTTTTTTTTAATCCAAATTTATACAACCGAATCTCAATAAATACCATAAAAATTTTTATGATGAGCGTCGATTTTGTAAACTCCATTGCGCAAATCAATACTGTCTGCAATTTTATCAACTTATAATAAAATAGAGATAAAATTTGTAATCATTTTGTAACTTTTCTGAAATATACACATAAAATGTGTATATGCATTCAATTTGATAAAAAATTGTTATATGCTAAAATACACCTTTTAAAAAGGAAACAATGATGATAAAATCAAAACTAAAAGAGTTTGGTGCAGACTTTTCTCTTCTTCTTGTAGCAATTGCATGGGGAGGAACCTTTTTTATAGTTCAAGATGCTATTGAGCAGACCCCTGTTTATCTGTTTTTATTTTGGAGATTTTCGATTGCTGCACTTCTTATGGCAATGATCTCTTTTAAAGAGTTTAAAAAGTTGGATTATGAGACGCTAAAGGCTGGTTTAATTTTGGGGCTGTTTATGTTTTTTGGGTATGCTTTTCAAACTTTTGGACTTAAGTTTACCTACTCCTCTACAGTTGGATTTATAACCGGGTTAAATGTTGTTATGGTTCCATTTTTAACACTTTTGATTTTTAAAATTCCATCTTCTATATACTCCATATTTGGAGCAAGTTGTGCGAGTGTTGGGCTTTACTTTTTGGCTAGTGGGGAGGTTGGTTTTGGCAAGGGCGAATTTTATGCTTTGGTGTGTGCTTTGATGTTTGCTCTTCATATTGTTTTTACAGGAAGCTACTCTAAAAAATACAGTGCTTTTTTGTTAGTGACTATTCAGTTAGCTGTAGTTGGAGTTTTAAGTGGTTTGGGAGCTATAATTTTTGATGGAGAGATTATGCCAAAAAGTTTTGACGGGGTATTTTTAGATGCACTTATTTTAACTATAATCTTTGCAACAATCTTTGCGTTTTTTATCCAGACAACTATGCAAAAGTTCACAACCCCCACAAAGACAGCTATAATTTTTACTATGGAGCCAGTAGCAGCTGGGTTTTTTGGCTACTACTATGCAGGTGAAACTTTTTCAACTCCTCAACTGCTAGGAGCATCTCTGATAATCTTTGGAATGCTAGTAGCAGAACTAGGAAGCTACTTAAAAAAGAGGCAAAATGAGATTGGTTAGTTTTTTAAGTAGCTTGATTCTACTTTTTGTTTTTGGTGGCTGTGCTATTAAGCAACCATATAGCGTCTCAAAGCCCTACCATGTAGTCATAAAAAACAGAGATTTAGCCCTAAGCGATACAGGATTTATAAAAAAAGATTCATCTAGGCTAAATTTGCAACTATTTAGCGCAGGAAGTCCCTTGCTAGATTTAATTGTCTATAAAGATAGAGTTTGTAGAGATTTACTATGTATGAATAAATTAGCTTTTAATAAAAAGTTTTTTGGCTATAAGCATTATGAGAGTTTTGTGGATGATTTGTTTAACTTTTTGCCACTTTATGAAAAGAAAAATATAAAAAAAACCAAAAATGGCTTTACTCAAAAGTTAGTATCAGATTATTATGATATATTTTATAAAATAAAAGATGGATCTCTATATTTTAAAGATAGAAAAAATAGAGTTTTGATTAAAATAAAGGAACTTAAATGAAGTTTATAGGAGCACATGTAAGTGCGAGTGGAGGAGTTTTTAATGCTCCTAAAAATGCCAAAAAGATTGGCGCTAGAGCTTTTGCTCTTTTTGTTAAAAATCAAAGACAGTGGAGTGCTAAACCTTTGGATGATGAAACCATAAAAAAGTTCAAAGATGCACTTGAGGAGTGTGAGATTGCACCAAAACACATTCTCCCACACGATAGCTACCTTATAAATTTGGGTCATCCAGATACTGCCAAGAGAGAAAAATCTTTCAATGCATTTGTGGATGAGCTAAAAAGGTGTGAGCTTTTAGGGTTAGATAAGCTAAACTTTCATCCAGGAAGTCACCTAAAAGAGATAAGTGAAGAGCAGTGTTTGGAGCTTATAAGTAACTCTATGAATGAGGCACTAAAAGTAACCAATGGCGTAAAGCTAGTCATAGAAAACACAGCAGGCCAAGGAAGTAATCTTGGCTATAAGTTTGAGCATTTGGCATACCTTATTGAAAACTCCATAGATAAAGATAGAGTTGGAGTCTGTATAGATACATGTCATCTTTTTGTCTCAGGATATGATATTCGCACAAAAGAGGCTTATGACAAGACTATGCAGGAGTTTGAAGAGAAGATTGGTTTTGAGTACCTTTTGGGGATGCACCTTAATGATTCTAAGCCAGAACTTGGAAGCAAAAAAGATAGACATGAGTGCATTGGAGAGGGAAAGATTGGACTAGAGGCTTTTAGGTATATAATGAATGATGAGAGGATTGATGATATACCAATGGTTTTAGAAACAATAGATGACACTATATGGGATCAAGAGATTGAGCTTTTGTATAGTTTGGTTGAAAAATAATAATATTTAAGGAGTTTTTATGAGAAAAAGTTTAAAAGTAGTGGCGCTTTTAGGACTTGGTGCTATAACGCTTAATGCGAGTGGATATAGGATTCCAGAGCAATCATTAAATAGTACAGCTCTTGGTGGAGCATATGTTGCAAATGCAAATGGAGCAGATGCGAGTTACTACAATCCTGCAAATATGGTTTGGAGCGATAGCAAATCTAGTGAGCTTGAATCTTCACTAACTTATATAAACCTTCCAAAGGTGAAGTATGGTGATCTAAGAGGGGTGCCATATAGTGCAGAGTCTAAAGAGGAGCACTTTTTTGTACCTACTTTTCACTATGTATCACCTGCGGTAGATAATTGGAGATTTGGTCTATCTATTGTAGCTCCTGGTGGATTATCTAAAAGATGGACAAATGCATATCAGATGCTAAAATCTAAAGAGTTTACGCTTGAAGTTGTGGAGTTGAACCCAACTGCAGCCTACAAAATAAATGATAAATTGGCTTTGGGTTTTGGTTTGAGAGGAGTTTATAGTAAAGGGGTTATAAAGTTTGAAGATTTATCTGGAATTAGTGGAAGTGCTTATAAAAATGAAATGGAAGCCGACTCTATAGACTTTGGATACAACTTGGCCATAAGCTACAAAGCTACTGAAAATTTCACACTAGCTTCAACCTACCGCTCAAAAGTTAATTTGACAGTTGATGGAGATGCAACAGGCTGGTTAGGTCACCCAACGCTAGGATATAATTTTAATACTGGAGCAAAAACGAGCGTTCCTCTTCCTGCGGTTTTAACTTTGGCAGCAGCTTATACTTTCAATAAAACTACAGTAGAGTTTGTGTTAGATAGAACTTATTGGTCAAGCTATAAAAATTTTGATTTTGATTTTGATGATGCTATGGTCGAAGGAGCTTTTGGGAGTGCAAAGCCAAAAGATTGGAAAGATGTTAATGCTTACAGAGTAGGTGTAACTCACCAATATAGTGATAAATTAAAATTTATGGGTGCTTTTGCCATAGATAAAACTCCTGTGCCAGATGCAACACTTGGTTTTGAGCTTCCAGATAGCGATGCTTACATATACTCCGCAGGTCTGGAGTATAAGTTAAATTCAAAAATGAAGATAGGTCTTGCTTATCTGTATAGCGATAAAAAGAGTAGAAGTGTAAACAATGGATATGTAGCAGGTGAGTTTACAGATTCCTCAGCACATCTTTTAACTGCATCATTAAAATACAGGTTCTAAAATGGCTATAGAGTATAGGTATCAAAACTTTTATGAGGCTATAGAATACAATGCTAAAAGTAGTCCCAAAAAACCAATAATTTTTATTGAAGATAGAAAGGTTGACAATCTTAGATTTAAGCAGAAGATTGATACTTTTGCAAGATTTTTGGAGTTTAGCGGGATTAAAGCTGGAGATAGGGTTGCTATTGTGGTTGGAAATTCAGAAGAGTTTATGATTTCTCTCTTTGCTATAACGAAGATTGGGGCTATTGCAGTTCCAATCAATACATTTTTAAAAAAAGAGGAGTTTGAGTATATTTTAAATGACTGCGAAGCAAAGATTCTTATATCCTCTCCCAATTTTTCTGAAGAGACTAAAAACTTAATCTTTTCAACTAAGGTTGAGAAAATTGTTTGGACCGAAGCATATGATGCATTGGATGAAAAGAATTATAGTTTTGTTGAAATTGTAGGTAGTATTGAGACTCATGAGCAGATCTCAAATCCTCCTAAGTTAGAAGATATAGCATGTATTGTATATACTTCTGGTACTACAGGACAACCAAAAGGAGCGATGTTAAGCTATAAAAATATATTTTCAAATGTTTGGAGTGGTTCAGAAGCCTTTAAAATAAGCCAGAAAGATAGATTTTTGGTATTTTTACCAATGTTTCACTCATTTACACTCTCCATTATGGTTATATTGCCAGTTATGGTAAATAGTTCAGTTATTATTGTAAAGTCTGTTTTCCCATTTGCCAATGTATTAAAACAGGCTTTACTTAAGAGAGCTACTATATTTTTAGGTGTTCCAACGCTATATAACTCTCTTATAAAAGCAAAAATTCCCTGGTATTTTATGTGGTTTAATAAAATAAGAGTCTTTATAAGCGGTTCAGCACCTCTTAGCGAAGCTTCCTTGGTAGAATTTTCTAAAAAGTTTAAAAATGCCGTTTTGACTGAAGGTTATGGTTTGAGCGAATGTTCACCGGCTGTTGCAGTTAATAGGTTAGATAAGCAAAAACCACTCTCAGTTGGTCTTCCTCTTGGTGATTATGAGATTAAGATAGTAGATGATGAGATGATAGAGTTGCCCGTAGGAGAAGTTGGTGAAATAATTGTCAAGGGTGATTGTGTTATGAAAGGCTATCTAAATAGACCAGAAACTACGCAAGAGACAATTATAAATGGTTGGCTACTTACAGGAGATTTGGGTAAGCTTGATGAGGATGGCTTTTTGTATATTGTAGATAGAAAAAAAGATTTAATTATTTCAAAGGGTATCAATATATATCCAAGAGAGATTGAAGAGGTGATTGCCAAGTATGATGGAGTTGCAAGTGTAGCAGTTATTGGTAGGGCAAAGGCTTCAAAAGATGAAGAGCCAATAGCCTTTGTTGAAACAAAAGAGGATTGTGAAATTGGTGAACTTGAACTAAAAAAATATTTGAAAAAGCATTTAGCAGATTTTAAAGTTCCAAAGCAGATCTATTTTGTTGAAGAGTTACCTAAGAATGCTACAGGAAAAGTTCTAAAAAGAGTTCTTAAAGAACAAATTGCAAAAGAAAATTTTTAAGACAAGAAGTAATTTCTTGTCTTATGGGCACCTAGGCAGAATTACTGCGTCAGTAGTTTCATAGTAGAATAACTACAATTTTGCTATACTTCCTTGTATTAGAGTATAACTTTTATCACATAGGTATGCTTATAGTGCGTAAGGTTAGTTAAAAATTAAAATTCTGAGGTATTAGGTTGCGTTATTTAATAGATTTTGTAGAAACTAAAAACATAAAAGAGTCTAAACTTTTTGATCATTTAAAATGTTGTGAGCAAGAGGCTAAAATTCTTCAAAATATGACCATAAAATATCTTGAGGGCACTTTAGAGGTAGTAGTGTTGGAGATTTTAACTTCAATTTTTGGCAATAAAGATTATGCTCACATAAAAAATTTAAATTTCATAAAGAATTTATTGGATCAAGGCTGGATTACTCATGGTACATTTGCAAATATAAAAGCTAGTGATGTTTTGAACTTGGAGCTTTTAAACTCAACAATAGCACTTAGTAGCCCATTTTTGAAGCTTTTAGAAGAGGGTTCATTAGATATTGAGCTACCTGAGACTACCCCATATACTGATCACTTGGAGTATCTGAAGGATCAGTTTTTGAGGATAGATATGTACCAGAAATTGAGTTTAAGTAAACAAAACTTAGCAGGAGACTCGGTCAATATCTCTAGATTAAAAGCTAAACTTCAACTTTTAGAATCAAGGATTGCTGCAAGGTTAGATTCAAGTAAAACAGACATAATTGTTGAAAAAATTTTTGAAGAGCATGAATTAAGTCAAAAGGAGCAAATTATTTTTTTAGCTCTTTTGAAAGAGGAGTATGCAGGGGAGTTTGAAAGCTTAAGAGATATGAATACTCTAATAGGACTAATAAGCTCCGATGATTATGAAAAAATTCAGAATAGATCTTTATTAGAAGAGGGCTCTAAGCTTATAGAGGAGGAGATTATAGATTATGACGAGATGCTAAATGGCTTTGGTGGAGTAAGTAGAAGCTTCTTTATAAGTGAAGAGATCCTACAAAAGATAATGCATCCAAATAAAGATAAAAAAGTTAAAAAGATAAAGCTAGATATGTTAGTTAAGGAGCAAGAACTTTTTGAGCTTATTGAGCCAAAAACAACACTTGATGATGTTGTTTTAGCACCAAAGACAAGGGAGCTTTTAAATAGTCTTTTAAAACAAACCGATAGAAAGGTTATGAAACTTTTAAGAGAGTGGGGAGTTAAAGAGAGAAGAGGTGGAATTGATGCTAAGATAATCTTCTATGGACCACCAGGAACGGGAAAGACTATGAGTGCTCTATCTTTGGCAAAATCAATGAAAAAGAGAGTTTTGAGCTTTGACTGCTCTAAAATTTTATCTAAGTATGTTGGCGAAAGCGAACAAAATGTAAGAAAAATTTTTGATACTTTTAAGGAGCTTAGTCAAAAAACAAAGAGTGAACCCGTTTTACTACTAAATGAAGCAGATCAATTTTTAAGCTCCAGATTGGCTCATAGTAGCTCAAGTGGTGACAAGATGCACAATCAGATGCAAAATATATTTTTAGAACAGATTGAGAGATTTAATGGAGTTTTGATAGCTACAACAAATATGCTAGATTCTATAGATCCAGCTTTTTCAAGGAGGTTTGATTTTAAAATAAAATTTGAAAACCCAAATTTTGAGCAGAGGGTCGAGCTTTGGCAGAGACTGCTTCCAGAGAGTGCAGTATATGAAGAGAATTTTTCCATAAAAAAACTTGCACAATACAAACTTAGTGGTGGCCAGATTAAATTGGTTTTAAAAAATTGTGCATTAAGGGTTGCTTTAAAAGAGGAGCCTATATTTTGTATGAGTGATTTTATTGCTGAGATTGAGAGAGAGAAATCTGGAATGTTTGGTGAAGAAAAATCTATGGGATTTGTAACGATCTAAAATAAAAAAGATAAAAAAAAATTAAAACATTATGAATTCAGACAAAATTCAGCATTTATTTGATTTGATAATGTTTAGGAACAATATTTACTAAGGACTTTGTATGACACAAATTTCACATATGGATTTTGCACACCCCTATTTTGGTGCTTTTTTTCTGTTGGTTTTTGGGTTTGTAGTATTTTTTGGAATTACTATCTTGGCAAGGGCTGTATCGAGAAAGATGGCAAGGCTAGATACAGAAAAACTCAAACTTACGATATATGAGTGTGGACCAGAGGTTTCGAAACAACCCAATAAGATATCAGCTCATTTTTATCTATTTGCACTTTTATTTATATTGTTTGATGTTGAAATTATATTTATGTTTCCTTGGGCTGTTAATTTTAAAGTTCTTGGTTGGTTTGGTTTTATAGAGATGATTTTGTTTATCTTGTTGTTGACAATCGGTTTTGTATATGCATGGAAAAAAGGAGCGCTTGAATGGCACAGCATAAAATAAATTATCTTAGTGAGGGAGGACTCCCAATAGCTCTAACGACGGTAGATAAGTTGGTTCAGTGGGGTAGAAGTAACTCCTTATGGCCTCTTACATATGGTTTGGCGTGTTGTGCTATTGAGATGATGGCAACAGGGGCTAGTAGGTATGACTTTGATAGATTTGGAACAATTTTCAGAGCAAGTCCTAGGCAGTCAGATGTTTTGATAATCGCAGGAACATTGACAAAAAAACATGCCCAATTTTTAAGAAGACTTTATGATCAAATGACAGAGCCAAAGTGGGTAATTAGTATGGGAAGTTGTGCAAATACAGGTGGAATGTTTAATACCTATGCTACGGTTCAAGGAGCAGATAGAATTATCCCTGTAGATATATACCTACCGGGTTGTGCTCCTAGACCAGAGACTCTTCAGTACGCACTAATGCTTTTACAAAAGCAGATAAGAAAAGAGAGTGCTTCAAGAAAATTAAAACCAAAGAGGTTGGTGTAATGAGAAGGTATGAAGATAGAAAAAATGTACAAGCAAAGGCATACTATAGTGACAGATTTTATAAAGCTCCTCACATACCAAGATTAGATTTTAAAGAGGATGAGGTCTTTGCTAATGATGTTGAGAGTATTGGGAGTAAGTTTGAGATAAAAAAAGCTTATATAGAATGTGAGCAATTGGTAGTTTATATTAAACCTCAAGATATAGTAGGAGTAATGAGACATTTGAAAGAGAGATTAAATTATAACTTTCTAAGTGAACTTAGTGCTATAGATTGGCTTGCAAAAAGTGGAGAGTTTGAAATTTTTTATCAAATGCTATCCACTAAAAAAAGAAAAAGGATGAGAGTTAAGTACTTTATAAAAGAGAAAGATGCAATTCCAAGTGTTATGGAAGTTTATAAGAGTGCGGATTGGGCTGAGAGAGAGATGTACGATATGTTTGGTATCAAAATATTAAATCATCACTATATGAAAAGACTTCTTATGCCAGATGATTGGCATGGTTATCCTCTTAGAAAAACATATCCTTTGCATGGTGATGAGGAGGCTCAGTGGTATGAGATAGATAGAATTTTTGGAAAAGAGTTTAGAGATGTCATAGGTCCAGAGCAGAGAGATAGTGCAAAAATTGTAAAAACTGATACGCATAACTTTTCAAGAATTGGGCATGAGGTTCCTTTTGGGGCACCTTATAGTGAAAAGCCAACTCAAAATGATTATCAGGAAGAAGAAGGCATACCTATAGTGAGAAAACTATCTAAAAAAGATTCAAAAATTTTAAAAGAGAGACCATAGAGATGCAAAAAGTAAATAGACTCAGACCATTTTATGAAAATTTAGTATTTGAGAGAGAAGATAATCGTATGATTGTCAATTTTGGTCCACAGCATCCAAGTGCTCACGGGCAGTTGCGTCTTATTTTGGAGTTAGATGGCGAGTTAGTTACAAAAGCTATCCCAGATATAGGTTATCTTCATAGAGGTTTAGAGAAGATGGCTGAAAACATGATCTACAATGAATTCATAACAGCAACAGATAGAATGGATTACATAGCCTCAACTTCAAACAACTATGGATTTGCACTTGCAGTTGAGAAGCTTTTAGATATAGAGGTTCCAAGAAGAGCAAAAGTTATAAGAATGATGCTTTTAGAGTTATCTAGGATTACTTCACATCTTTTTTGGCTTGCAACACACGCTTTAGATGTTGGTGCAATGACGGTCTTTCTTTATGCTTTTAGAGAAAGAGAGTATGCTATGGATCTGTTTGAGGAGTATTGTGGAGCAAGACTTACTCATAGTGCTATAAGGATTGGTGGTGTGCCTTTGGATTTGCCTAAAGGATGGCTCGAAGGTTTAGAAAAATTTATAGAGAATATGCCACAAAATATAGCTGACTATGAAGGATTGTTAGATCAAAATAGAATTTGGAAAATGAGACTTGAAGAGGTTGGAATCATAACTCCACAAATGGCTCAAGATTGGGGATGTAGTGGTCCAATGCTCAGAGGAAGTGGTGTAGCTTGGGATATAAGAAAAGAAGAACCATATGAGCTGTATGATGAGGTTGAGTTTGATGTACCAGTAACTGATGAGTGCGATAGTTATGGAAGGTATAAACTTCATATGCAAGAGATGAGAGAGTCACTTAAAATTTTAAAACAGTTAATTCCTATGTATAAAGATACACCGCCTGAGATAATGGCTCATGCACCAAAATATATCTCAGCACCAAAAGAGCAAATAATGACACAAAACTACTCTTTGATGCAGCACTTTGTTTTGGTAACCCAAGGAATGAGACCTCCTATTGGAGAGGTTTATGTAGCTACTGAATCACCTAAGGGAGAGTTGGGATTTTATATAAATTCACAGGGTGATCCATATCCATATAGGTTAAAACTTAGAGCACCTAGTTTTTGGCATACGAGCATACTTCAGGAGTTGCTAGTTGGTACATATTTAGCTGATGTTGTAACCATAATAGGAAATGCTAATATAGTTTTTGGTGAAATAGATCGCTAGGGAGATAGCAATATGAAACGATATGATTTAAGACATTTAAAAGATAATTTTTATGACAGGATGTTAGAGTTACTTGAAAAAGATTTAAATCCTGAAGAAGTTGGCATATTTTTATTTGAAATTGGTGATTTCTCTAGTGTACAAAAAAGTGCTGATATTATTAAAGAGGCGAGGCATGAGTTGATGAATTCACTAAAGTTCAATGAGGTAGATTGGACTATAGTGGTAAAAAGAAGAGGTAATTGATGCAAAGGGTAGTTTTTTCGACTTGGCAGGGTGAGTTGATAGACAATAGAAACAAACCAAAAGATGAGTGGAAGGAGAGTTCATATAAACTACCACTAACATATGAAGATGATTTGCCTAGTAGAGCGTTTATAGGATGGGATGGTGTAGCAATATTTGACGAGGACATAGATGTAGTAAGGTTGGCTTGTGAATATGCACTACAGTATCAAAAGTACTCTGAGGCATGCGGTCGCTGTACTCCTGGCAGATGGGGAGGAAAAGTTCTTTATGACTTGCTTGAGAAAATTTCTAGAGGCGAGGGCTTGGCTGAGGACATAGAGCAAATCAAAAAAATGTCACAAACCATGATAAGAACTTCCAAATGTGAAATAGGAAAAACTGTACCAAAACCTATTTTAGATTTGATTGAGTACTATAAAGATCAGTTCGATAGATGCATTTTAGAACAGTCAAAATCAAAAGAGTATGGTAAAGATAGCAGGTATATTTCTAAAGTAACTGCACCTTGTATAGATATGTGTCCTAGCAAGGTAGATATTCCTGCTTATATAGAGGCACTAAAGGATATGGACTTTGAAGCTTCACTTAGTGCAACAAGAGTTACAATGCCTTTGGCTCATACTTGTGGCAGAGTTTGTCCTAGCCCTTGTGAAGATGGATGTCGTCGTGCAAATCTAGATGAGCCAATATCAATAATGGAATTAAAAAGACTTGGTGCAGATTATGAGAGTGATCATAACTTATCTTGGATTCACCCTTACAAGCCAGAATTTCCTAGAAATGATGGTAAAAAAGTTGCTATTATTGGAGCAGGACCCGCGGGCTTAAGTGCGGCATACTACCTTGGACTAAAAGGGATCGCTGTAGATATTTTTGAGGAGTTGCCAGTTTTGGGTGGAGAAGTTGCTGTTGGTGTACCTCAATTTAGAATGCCAATTGAGAAGTACAATAAAGATATAGAGCTTGTAACCTCTTTACCAACCGTTACGGTTTATACAAATCATAGAGTGGATGCAAATAGATTAAAAGAGATTCATAAAGAGTATGATGCTACTCTTTTGGGTTTTGGAGCTAGACTTTCAAAAAAGGTTCGTGCTAAAAATGAGCGTACTGATATGGAGGGGTATTGGGGCGCTATTGAGATGCTTGATAAGGTAAATTTGTGGCATAAGTATCGTATAGGTAGTCCAGTTTCAAATGAGCTTAAAGATAAAACAGTGGTTTGTGTAGGGGGAGGATTTACCTCGCTTGATGTTGTGAGATGTGCCATAAGAGAGGGTGCAAAAAAGGTTATAATGCTCTATAGAAGAGATGAAAAAACTATAATTAGAAATACAACATATGAGGAGTATCATGAGGCAGTAGAAGAGGGGGTAGAGTTTATCTTTCACTCAGCTGTTGAGGAGATTATAGATGAAGATAACAAGCTTAAAAAGTTGATTGTAAATAGATTTGAGCTTGTGCCAGATCCAGACGGTGGAAAGCCTCAGCTAAAAAAGATTGAGGGAGCTAACTTTGAAATAGAGTGTGATTATCTCATTCCTGCAGTATCTCAAGCGCTTGATACTCAGATTTTGCCGGAGGAGTGGGAGATAGAGATGACATCTTGGAACTCGATCAAAACCAATGGAAGAGACTTTATGACTTCAAAAGAGGGACTTTTTGCTGCTGGTGATTGTGAGTATGGTCCTATGACAATAGTAAATGCAGTATATCAAGCAAAAAGGGCAGCTAGCGTCATAAGCAGATACATCTATACAGGTAAGTTAACTCTTAATGACGATGAAATAATGGAAGATCATTTAAGCAGGCTAAAGGTTTACAATAAGGATGAAAAGATAGTTGGTTGGATGGCTGGACTTCCAAGAATGGTAAGTCAAAAACTAGAGACCAACGAAAGGAAAACAAACAATTTAGAGGTTAATCTTGGATTTAGTGGTGAAGAGGCGATTGCTGAGGCGCAAAGATGTATGAGATGCTATTATATAGCAATGGTGGCAGTTTAAAATGAAAACAGTAAAAGTAACAATAGATGGAAAAGAGATTCAAACTAGCCTAGATAGAACAATTTTGCAAGTTGCTAGAGAGAATAATATATATATACCTACAATGTGCTATTTGACAAAAGTTGAGCCTATTGGTGCTTGTAGATTGTGTGTTGTTGAAGTTGAGGGTCTTGATGGGATGGTTTTATCTTGTCAAGAGAAGGTTGTTGATGGTGCCGTTATACAAACAAATTCCAAAGCTTTGCAAGAAGAGAGACAAAATATTATGAAACTCTATGCGCTTAATCACCCTTTGGAGTGTGGAGTATGTGTGAAGAGTGGAGAGTGTGACTTGCAAAACAAAACTTCGGAGTTTGAGGTTAATGAGCAAAGTTTTTCACTTAGGGATATAAAGCGTAAAGTAGAAAACTGGGGAGTGATTAGCTATGATTCCTCTTTGTGCATACTGTGTGAAAAATGTGTAAAAGTTTGTAATGAGATAGTAGGAAAGGGACAGTTAAAAGTAGAGCCGGGTGGTTATAAGGCTATAATTGTCAATACTAAATTAGAAGATAGTTGTATAGATTGTGGAGAGTGTATGGCAGTTTGTCCTGTAGGTGCACTTGCTGTAAATGATTTTAAATATACTACCAATCCTTGGGAATTAAAAAAGGTGCCATCTACTTGCACATTTTGTAGTAGTGGTTGTGAACTATCCTATGAAGTAAAACAGATAGGAATTGAAAATAGCAAAGAAAAGATATATAGAGTGACAAACAATTATGAATATAGCTCACTATGTGGGGCAGGGCGTTTTGGATTTGATTATGAAAATTTGGTTACAAAAAAAGATGAAGATGAGTTCTTAAATGCTATAGAGGCATTTAAGAAGGCTGAAGTTATAAAATTTTCATCTTTGATTACAAATGAGGAGGCGTTGCTTTTAAAGAAGATAGCAAAGAGAGTTGATGCAAAACTTGTTTGTAGTGATGCTTTTGGATTTAGTAAATTTTTAAGAGCTTTTAAAAAGGCTAGGGGGAAATCTCTTTGGAGTTCCACTCAAAAGAAGCTAAGCCAGAGTGATGCTATAGTTGTTTTTGGAAGCAGAATCAAAGATGATGCTCCTGTGGTAAAAAATCATATAGCAATGGCTACAAAAAGGAAAAAAGCCAAGGTTGTCTATATGCACCCTATAGAGGATTTTGCCATTTCAAACCTTGTAACAAAGTTTATAAAGTATGAGCCTGGTAGTGAAGAGGCAATGGCTTTGATGCTACTTCAAGTTTTTGCTAATAAAGAAGAAATGACACAAGATTTACAAGACTTTGTAGATGATATAGACATAGGGTTTTTAAGCGGAGAGTCTTCTATATCTGAAGAGGAGATAGATGAGCTAAAGGAAGAGTTTTGGAAGAAAAAAAGATTTACACTAGTTGTTGGTGCTGATGTTTTTAATCATCCGGAGGTAGAAAATATAGCAAAAATTTTAGCTGCTATTGAAAGATATACAGATTTTGAGCTTTTGGTTATTCCTCCAAATGGAAATAGCTTAGGCGTTAGCTTGATTTGTGATTTGGTAGAGAAACATGAGGGATTTAGTGTCGGTTATAATGCTCCAGCGGACTATGTTTTGAGTGCACTAGGAGATGGGGACTTGGGTATGCCAGCTCTAAATCAACAAGAGGGAACTTTTGTTACACTAGATAAAAGAGTAGTCCCTCTTAATGCTGGGTTAGAATATAAAGGTTTTATATTAAATGATATTGCTAATTCACTAGGTGTTGGCTCTACTCATACCATAGATTTTACAAAAGAGCTTCCGGTAGATAAAGGCTTCAGAAGTATAGAATTTGACTCTTTAGAAGTAAAATTTTCAGTAGATGGAGATGATTTAAGAGGGTATGAGCTAGAGACAATTTTGTGTGATTCACAAATAGAGTTGAGTGAGCCAGACGAATTGCCAAGTTATGATGGAACTGTTATATATATTGTAAATCCAGCAAGTAATCCAAATCCTTTTACAAATCGGGCGAAATTAACAAGTAGTGAAGCCAAATTAATTGGGACTAAGCAGTTTGCTAGTGCTGCAAAAATAAGTGATGGAGATGTAGTAGAATTTGAAGTTTGTGGAAATTATATCTCAAGGGTATTTAAAATTGATGATACTCTTAAGGGAACATTTGCACTAAATCCAACTTTTGATATGGGATTGAAAGCTTTTGATCTTCCAATATATAGATTTTCAAAAGTAAAAATAAAAAAGAGGGGATAAGCTAGTGAGTAACGATGTAGTTACAGTAGTGATTGATGGAGTTGTTTGTGAAGCTAAAGAGGGGGAGTATATCCTAAATGTAGCTAGAAGAAACAATATATTTATACCTGCAATATGCTATGTACCAAATTGCTCTGCTACTTTAGCTTGTAGACTATGCATAGTTGAAGCAGACGGCAAAAGGGTTTACTCTTGTAATGCTAAAGTTAAAGATGGTATGAATATATCTACAACTAGTGAAGATATATTGAAAGAGAGAAGAGCTATAATGGAGGTTTATGATTTAAATCATCCATTGGCTTGTGGAGTTTGTGATCAGAGTGGAGAGTGTGAGTTACAAAACTACACACTTGAAATGGAGGTTGATTCACAAAGATTCTCTATTAAAGATACTAATAGACCTACTAAAGAGTGGAATTTTATTCACTATGACTCATCCTTGTGTATAGTATGTGAAAAATGTGTTACCATATGTAAAGATATGATTGGAGAGGCAGCTTTAAAAACTATAAAACGAGGTGGTGAAACTGTAGATAAATCTTGGAAAGAGAAAGCACCAAAAGATGCGTATGCTATGTGGAATAAGCTACAAAAATTTGTAATAGGTACTGCAAGTGGAGATGAAGAGTTAAACTGTACTATGTGTGGAGAGTGCGTTGCAGTATGTCCTGTAGGAGCGCTTGTAAGTAAAGATTTTCAGTACAAATCAAATGCATGGGAGTTAAAGAAAATTCCTGCTGCAAATCCTCATAGTAGCGATTGCTCTTTAATCTACTACAATGTAAAACATAACTCTATTGAAGATACAAATCAAAAGATTTATAGAGTAACCAATGACTACCATTTTAGTCCAATTCATGGTGGGATTAGATATGGATATGATTTTGAAAATAGAGTTGAAAAAAGAGATAAAGAGGCATTTGATAAAGTAATTGAGAGTTTAAAAACCAGAGTTGATACCATAGTATTTGATAGTTTTATAACAAATGAAGAGGCTTTGATTTTACAAAAGTTAAAAGAGGAGTATGGATATAAACTCATAAATCCAGACGCGAAAGCATACAAAGATTTTATAGAAAATTTTAGTAAAACAAGTGGAGAGTCACTCTATAATGGAGATTTAAGTGAGATTCAAAAAAGCAATTTTATCATTAGTGTTGGAAGTTTTATAAAAAATGATAATCCAAATTGCGGTTATGCATTTAATAATGCTTTAACAATGAATAAAGGGGCTGGAGTGTACTTTCATCCTATAAAAGATTTAGTTGTTGAAAAGTACTCTAAAAATATAATTACAATTACAAATAAAGTTGGTAGCGAAGAGGCTATTTTGTACCTAATACTTGATCTATTTGGGGAGAATTTACCTCAAAAATTAGACAACTACTTAAAAACCTTTCACTCTAAAATTAAAAAAAGTGTTGTAGAAGATGTAGAACAGAGTATTAAAGAGATAGTAAAAAAAGTTATTGTTGATGAACAAAGTGGTGAAGAAAAAGAGGTTGAAGAAGAGATTGAAAAGGTAGTGATCAAAAAAGTTGAAAAAGAGATTGAGGTAGATAGAAATGCTCTTTTAGAAATAGTTGGAATTGATGAAGCGTTTAATCAAAAGTTAGAAAAACTTCTTTTGAAAAAGGATAAATTTTCATTGATTGTTGGAGAAGATCTATATAGACATCCAAGAAGTACAAATTTAGCAAAACTTTTGGGGTTAATTCAAAAGCATACAAAATTTAGCGTAGTTATTGTTCCAAGTAAAACAAATACTTTAGGAGTCTCATTGATTTGTGATTTAGATGAAAAAGAGGGTAAGTTTTCACTAGGTTACAACTCAAAGGGAAATATAACAATTGGAGCAATTGGAGGTGAGGATTTAGCGATGCCCGCTCTAAATCAACAAGAGGGAACATTTACCTCAATCAACAAAAGAGTAGTTCCAACAAATGTGGCGCTCGAATTTGGTGGGTACTGCTTGAATGATATCGCAAATGAGCTTGGCTTAAAAGCGGAGCATACTATAGACTATACAAAAAAACTACCAATAGAGGCTGGGTTTAAAAGTGTAGAGTTTGATCTTTTACCAAATGAATTTAAGCCAAGTGGAGAAGAAAACAGAGGCTATATACTTCAAGTTTCTAAAAATATAAGCAGTGATGATGTTGAAGAGTTAGATACTGTTTTGGTACTAGATGAGGATATAGTTTACCTAGCAAACCCGGTTCATCAATTTAGCCCTTTTACAAACAAAGCACATCAGTTAAATCAAGCTGGAGCTTTGTATGTATCTAGTGAGTGGCTAAAAAAAAGAGGATTGAAAAATGGAGATTTGGTAAAGATTCAAAAGGGTGAAGATAGTTTAACTATAAAAGTTGAGTTAGATTGCATGATCTTAGGAGATATAGCATATCTTCCAACATTTGATACAAAATTAAACACAGAGAGTATCTTTCTTGATGGATATAGATACTCAAGTGTAAGTATAAAAGGTGTGTAATTATGGATGCGGCATTGATTATAGAGACGGTTATTAAAGCAGTTTTGGTTCTTGCAGTTGTTGCGGGTTTGGCAGGGTTTGCAACTTATGTAGAGAGAAAAATTTTAGCCTTTATGCAAAGAAGATTGGGGCCAATGAATGTTGGACCTCATGGAATTTTACAGCTCGCAGCTGACGGGATTAAGCTTTTTACAAAAGAGGATTTAGTGCCACAAAATGCAGTTGCGCCAATCTTTAAAATAGCTCCTGTAATTGCACCAGTTTGTGCGTTTACTGCTATGGCAGCAGTCCCATTTTTCCCTGAGTTTACAGTTTTCGGTTATAAAGTTACTCCGATAATTTCTGATATAAACATAGGCATATTATTTGTCTTGGGAGTTGCAAGTGCAGGGATGTATGCTCCTCTTTTAGCAGGTATGAGTAGCTCAAATAAGTGGGCTTTGATTGGAGCGGCTAGAACTGTTATAGCGCTTCTATCTTTTGAGGTAGTTTCAGGGCTTGCGCTTTTAGCACCAATTATGATGATAGGTTCACTCTCTTTGATAGATATAAATGACTATCAAGTAGGCGGAGTTGGCTCATGGCTTATATGGTCACAACCGGTTGCCTTTATTCTTTTTATGATTGCTGGATTTGCTGAAACGAATAGAACACCTTTTGACTTAATTGAGTATGAAGCAGAGATTATATCGGGATATGCAACTGATTATAGTGGAATGAGATGGGGACTCTTTTTTATTGGTGAGTATGCAAATATGATAACAGTTTCTCTTTTGGTTAGTCTAGTGTTTTTGGGGGGATATAATCCTTTATGGATAATTCCTGGTGGCATTATGATTTTATTGAAAGTTTCATTTTTTATATTTTTGTTTTTATGGGTTAGGGCGGCATGGCCACACATTAGACCAGATCAATTAATGTGGCTTTGTTGGAAAGTTTTGATGCCATTGGCACTAATAAATATACTAATTACTGGTATAGTACTAATTTAGGGGGAGGTAAATAATGAGTTTGGAACAGTTTAAAAGAAGAGATGCACTCCCTGGATATATCTTTTATGAGGCTGAAAAAAAGCCTCAAAATGGATGGGAAAGCTTTAAAAGAGTTCTTAAGCGTACCTTTAAGGGAGAGCTATTTGTGGGTCTTTGGATAGTATTTAGAGAGATGATTAAAAGAGGTAATTCTCATACACTTAGCTACCCTCAAGAAAAGCTTGCTATTGGACCAAGATATAGAGCTATACATAAACTTTTAAGACTTTTAGAGAGTGGAAATGAGAGATGTATTGGTTGTGGTTTATGTGAAAAAATTTGTATTGCAAAGTGTATTAGAATGGACACAAGGATTGATGAAAACTCAAGAAAAGAGGTTAGTCAATACACCATAAATTTTGGAAGATGTATCTTTTGTGGATTTTGTGCTGAGGTTTGTCCTGAGCTTGCTATTGTTCATAGTGGAGAGTATGAAAATGCTAGTGAGCAAAGAGCACACTATGCTCTAAAAGAGGATATGTTAACACCACTAGATGAGTTTAAGGCAAATAAGCAAAAAGAGTTTAAAGGTTTTGGTGCGTTGAGTGATAACGCTGATTCATTTGTTAAAAAAACACCATTAGCGTATTGAGGTTACTATGTTTGAATTAATTGCTTTTTATACATTTTCTATACTTACTATAGGTATGTTTTGTATTGTTGTATTTAGTAAAAATGCACTCTATGCTATGAGTGCACTTGCAGGAGGAATGATCTTTATATCAGGATTTTTCTTTCTTTTGGAAGCCGAGTTTTTAGGAGTTGTCCAAATTATCGTTTACTCTGGGGCTGTTATGGCACTTTATGCATTTGGTATGATGTTTTTTGATACTACTAGAGATGTGAAAGAAAATATAAATAATAAAAAAATTTTATATACCCTATCCATACTCTCAGCCATACTAATAGTTGTGATTTTATGTGCTCCAATTTTTTCAGCAAATATTGAAGCAATTTATCCAGCTAAATTGGAGGGTGTAGGTAATGTTCAAATGATTGGTTTGGTGCTTTTTACAAAATATCTTATTCCATTTGAGTTAGCCGCAGTTATGCTCTTGGTTGCAATGATTTCAGGTATTGTTTTGGTAAGTAAGAGGATGGATGCTAATTTAACTGAAGATGAGCAAGAACACATTGAAGGAGAGACCATATGATAACTTTGACACACTATTTAATTCTCTCAGGAATCCTCTTTAGCATAGGCTTAGTTGGTCTAATGAGAAGAAAAAATCTCTTAATGCTCTTTTTTTCAACAGAGATTTTACTCAATGCAGTTAACATAGGATTTGCTGCTGTTTCAAAATTTTATGGGGATTTAAGTGGACAAATTTTTGCATTTTTTATAATTGCAGTTGCAGCTAGTGAAGTTGCTGTTGGTCTTGGATTGCTTGTGCTTTGGTACAAAAAAACTGGCTCAATCAATTTAGATTCTCTTGCTATGATGAAAGGTTAGGTGTATGGAAAAGTATTTGTATATAGCACTTTTTGCTCCACTCGTTGGATCTCTTGTGGCGGCGCTTTTTGCTCAATCGGCAAAAAACTATTTTGTAGGAATTTTCACCTCTGTTTTGATATTTATCTCCTTTTTGAGTTCAATGCTTCTATTGGGTTATGTAGGTGAAGGAGTTGTAGTACATGTAAAGATGTTTGACTGGATAGGTGCCGGAAATATAGAGATTCCATTTGGTTTTATAGTTGATCAAATCTCAGTAATTATGATGGTTACTGTAACTTTAGTTTCAACTATAGTTCATATATATTCTATTGGTTATATGGATCATGATAAGAGTTTTAATAGATTTTTTTCATACCTTTCAGCCTTTGTATTTTCAATGATGATCTTGGTTATGAGTGATAACTTTGTTGGACTCTTTATAGGTTGGGAAGGAGTTGGTCTATGCTCTTGGTTGTTGATTGGTTTTTGGTATCACAAAGAGAGTGCTTCTTGGGCAGCTAATGAGGCATTTATTATGAATAGGATTGCCGATTTAGGTATGTTGTTGGGATTGTTTTTAATCTATTGGCAAATTGGCTCATTGCAGTATGATGTAGTTTTTGCAAATATAGAAAATCTAAATCCTACAATTGTAACTTGGATAGGGATTTTTCTATTTATAGGTGCTATGGGTAAATCAGCACAGTTTCCACTGCATACTTGGTTGGCAGATGCTATGGAGGGACCTACACCAGTTTCAGCTTTGATTCACGCTGCTACTATGGTTACAGCCGGTGTTTATTTGGTTGTTAGAGCGAGTGATATATACACACTTATTCCAGATGTTGGCTTTTTTATCGCTTCACTAGGAGCATTTGTAGCAGTTTTTGCAGCATCAATGGCACTTGTTAATAGGGATTTAAAAAGAATTATAGCCTATTCAACACTCTCTCAATTAGGGTATATGTTTGTAGCAGGAGGGTTAGGCGCGTACTGGATAGCTCTATTTCATTTAATGACACATGCATTTTTTAAATCACTTCTCTTTTTGGGAGCAGGTAATGTTATGCATGCAATGAATGATGAGTTAGATATAAAAAAGATGGGTGGACTCTACAAAGTGATGAAGCCTACAGCGATTCTTATGAGTATAGCTTCAGTTGCATTAGCAGGAATCTATCCATTAGCAGGTTTTTTTAGTAAGGATAAGATTCTAGAAGTTGCTTTTGATAGTGGAGCATATTTTCTTTGGTTTGCACTTTTTATTGGAGCAGGGCTTACTGCATTTTATAGTTTCAGATTGGTTATGCTTGTATTTTTTGGTGAAAAAAATTATGAAAAGTATGGAGTTCATCCGCATGAAGCAAAACCGTTTATGCTATATGCTCTAACACCACTTGCACTTTTGGCAATTATAGCAGGTATGTTTGAGCACTCCTTTAAGGAGTTTACAACTCAAATTTTGAGGGATTATGAGTTTAGTTTGGATCATAGTGTGGCAATAATGTTGATTTTAGCTACCTCAGTAGTTGCAATAGGAGGAATTTTATTTGCCATTTATAAGTATAAGAATGGTGGTTTTAGTGAGTCGATTGAAAAGTTACCAATCTTTCAACTATTGAAAAATCAATACTATATTCCAAAATTTTATGAAGTTGCTATAACAAAACCTTTTGCTTTGGCTTCAAAGTTTATGTGGAAAAATATTGATCTAAGAGTGGTTGATGCAACTGTTGATGCAATTGCTAGTATAATTTATTCAACTGGTCAAAAAGCTAGGTTAGTGCATAATGGAAATTTATCTACGATGCTTAGATTGATGGTTGTAGGTTTGGTTGTTCTACTTATTTTAGTAATTTTATTTAGACCATAGGGAGATTGGCATGGAGCATATTTTATCATTAATAGTATTTTTCCCATTAGTTGCGGGGATTTTTGGATTTTTTGTTAGTAAAGATAGCATACGGGTTTATGGGATTAGTGTTGCTGCTTTGGAGTTTTCCCTAACGATTGCATTGTGGATAGCATTCAATAGTAACATAGATGGATTTCAATTTGTTCAAAACATTCCACTTATTCCATATTTTGGAATGAATTATCATTTGGGAGTGGATGGCATATCTCTCTTTTTAGTGATTTTGAGTACATTTATGACGCTTATTGCCCTAATTGGTCTATCAACCAAAAAAGATGAAAAAAATTTAATAATTACTGTTCTTTGTTTAGAGATGACAATGGTTGGAGTATTTTTAAGTCTTGATGTTATTCTTTTTTATCTATTTTGGGAGTTTTCACTTGTACCAATGCTTTATATCATAGGTGCTTGGGGAAGTGATAGAAGGATATACGCAGCAGTTAAATTCTTTTTATATACATTTGCTGGTTCAGTCTTGATGTTAGTTGGAATTTTATACATGGGTTATTTATACTATCAAACTACTGGAATTTGGAGTTTTTCAATTCCTGATTGGCAGTTGCTTGTAATTCCTTTTAATGTGCAGTTATGGCTTTTTGGAGCCTTTTTTCTAGCCTTTGCTATAAAGGTTCCTATGTTTCCATTTCACACTTGGCTACCATATGCACATGGACAAGCACCTACTATAGGTTCGGTCATACTAGCTGCTGTACTTTTAAAAATGGGAACTTATGGAATGATTAGGTTTTTACTTCCTCTCTTTCCTGATGCTACCATTTACTTTTTAATGCCTGTGGCAATTGCAGCGATT
>Ga0256840_1000806_pt1 | contig 31202 bp, 29 predicted proteins | sample 355202metaG_FD_185969 | JGI IMG/M metagenome (GOLD analysis project Ga0256840, IMG submission 185969) | Hydrothermal vent microbial communities from Mid Atlantic Ridge, Atlantic Ocean - 355-202 | ecosystem: Environmental > Aquatic > Marine > Hydrothermal vents | place: Atlantic Ocean: Mid... | reverse complement strand
ACGAAATTTCAAGTTTATCGACCGCACTTTCAATCTTAAGGTTAGCACCAGTGTTGCTATTCTAGAATTTTTCTTAGAACGTATGAAAGATGATTTATATCTACACTTTGAAGTAATACCCGATAATCTACCTGAAAAACTAAAAGAAGCACTCAAACGATTTCCTAAGAATTCTTTACAATTTGAAATAGGCGTACAAACTTTTGACCCCAAAATTCAAGCACTAATAAGTCGAAAACAAAATAATAATAAAACCTGTGAAAACTTACTTTGGTTACGTGAACAGACAGGTGCTCATATACACGCTGATCTTATTTTTGGGTTACCAAGTGATACTTTAGATAATTTCGCAAAAAGTTTTGACCAGTTAATCACACTCAAACCACAAGAAATACAGCTTGGTATTCTAAAGCGTTTGCGTGGCGCACCAATTAATCGTCACACCGACGAATATCAAATGGAATATAGCACTATACCTCCCTACACCATTATAAAAACCAGAGATATCAGCTTTGCCACAATGCAAGCGGTCAATCGTTTTGCACGTTATTGGGATATCATCGCAAACTCAGGGAGATTCCCATATACCGTGCCATTAATCTTAGATATTCAACATCACTCTGCATTTTCACGGTTTATGCAACTATCTAAAGCCTTATATTCCAGTGAAGGTAGCACTTGGAAAATATCATTACCTCGCCTCTATAAGTTACTCTACAACGTATTAACCGATGAATTAAAAATAGATGAGGAGACAGTGAAACAAACACTAGAAAAAGACTTCCAGCAGTCAAAACAAAAAGGCTCATTAACGCTTTTGCTCAATAAACATAAAACACCTCGTATAGGTAGCGCTAACAAACGACAGAAAAACCATTCCTGTTAATTTTATGGCATCTAAAGACCCCAAGATAACCCATCTGGGCAATTGCCTAATTAATAGAGATGTCCTATAGTCCCATAACCTAATTCCGCGCACAAAATATGATAAAGACAAATGCTATGACAAAATTTTCAAAGATAGAAATCACCACAATAGTTGTACTAATCAGTGCTGTGTTCCTACTTACAGGTTGTTTTGGTAATCCGCCGGCAAATACAGGTGGCTTTATTGGGGATGCAAATGCACAAGAGGCACCTAAAGCTATTGCAACAAATGATAAAAACCAAACAGCAACAATGCCGATCGTTATTGAAAAACTCACGCCTCGCCACTCTTATGAGTTAAAAGTTATCAATAGTATGTTGAAACGATACCACTATCGTAAGTTTAAGCTTGATGATGCCTTTTCTGAAAAAATACTTGCACATTTCATCAAACAATTAGACCCTAATAAGCTTTACTTCACACAATCAGACATCAACCAATTTAACAAACATAAATATATGGTCGATGATGACATTGAAGCAGGTGACACAACTTTTTCCGTTAACTTGTTTAAAACTTATCAAAAACGTGTGAAAGAACGCTCAGATTTTGCCGCATCACGAATTAGCCAACCCTTCGATTTTACAAAAGATGATAGCTATATATTTGATAGAAAGGATGTTGCATGGGCAAACGATACCAAAGCTTTGGATGAACTATGGACACAACGTATTAAAAATGAATACATCAGCCAAATTTTATCTGACAAAGAACCTGCTGAAACTATAAAGAAACTAAAAAAACGCTACCTTAGTATTGCAAAACGTACCTCTCAAATAAAAAGTAACGAGCTATTCCAAAGTATTGCAAATGCCTATGCTAGTGCTATTGAACCACATACCTCGTATCTTTCACCACGATCTTCTGAACAATTTGATATCAATATGAGCTTATCATTAAGTGGAATTGGTGCCGTTTTACGCACCGATGACGAAAACACCAAGATTATTAGTGTCGTACCTGGCGGACCAGCTGATTTAACGGGTAAGATATCTGCTGGAGATATAATTACAGGTGTGGGTCAAGAAGGTAAAGACTCAGTAAAAGATATTGTTGGTTGGCGTTTAAGTGATGTTGTTAATATCATTCGTGGTAAAAAAGGAAGTAAGGTTGTACTTTCAATTCTCCCACATGAAACAGGTTTAGGCGGTAAAACTGAATACGTAAATATTGTTAGAGATAAAATAAAACTAGAACACCAAGCTGCGAGTAAACGTATTATCAACCTTGAGCGCCCTAGCGGAAACGTAAAAGTTGGCGTAATCAAACTCCCTTCTTTTTATATTGATTTTAAGGCACGAAACCGTGGCGATGCAGATTATGCAGGCACAACTCGTGATGTTAAAAAACTATTAATTGAATTAAATGAAGAAGGTATTGATGAGCTAATAATCGATTTACGTGGCAATGGTGGTGGCTCTTTAAGTGAAGTCGTATCGCTCACTGGCTTATTTATTGATACTGGTCCAGTCGTACAAATTAATGATACTACTGGCCGTACAGATATTCTTCGTGACAATGACTCTGGCTCAATATTTAACGGCCCCATGGCAGTCATGATCGATAAAGGAAGCGCATCTGCTTCAGAAATTTTTGCTGGGGCAATTCAAGACTACAAACGTGGTGTAATTATCGGTGAAACTACTTTCGGTAAGGGCACAGTACAAACCGTACTCCCATTAGAATCTTATACGCGCAAGAAATTTGATAAACCATTAGGTGAATTGAAGGTTACGAGTGCCCAGTTCTTCAGAATCAATGGCGATAGCACGCAACATAAAGGAGTAATTCCTGATATTCCATGGGATTTACCTAAGCTTGATGAAGAATTTGGTGAGCGCTCTTATAAAAATGCTTTACCTTGGCGTCGAATTAACATGGCAAAACACCTCAATTTCAGTAAAGCATTTAGCTCTAGCGCCATTGAAAATGCTAAAGAAAAATCACTCTCAAGAATTGCTGAAAACCCAAGATTTATTGCAACTGTAAACCGGCTAAAACTACTGGTTAATGCGGGTAATGAAAAAATGGCTTCACTCAATTTATCTAAACGCAAAGCAAAACGAGAATTGTTTAATAAAGAATTACTGGCTCTTGAAAATCAATTACAAAAAGCAAATGGCAAGCCTTCTTACAAAACCATCAAAGAACTTCGCGATGCGCAAGAAAAAATCAACGATGATATTTTTAATAAAGAAAAGCCTGTTGATGTATTCTTAAAAGAGGCTGCTAATATTTTAGCTGACCTTAGAGCTGCTAAGCTTTACTCTGTGGCTAAGTAAAATCAATAAAAAATATCCTCATATACACTTAATAAGCACGAAAGTTATAAGCAACTTGTCAATATGACAAATATTACTTTCGTGCCAATTTGAGTATCGCCTCCTCTTAGTTATGATTCGCTAGAAACTTTACCTATATTACGTGTTAAGAACATCATTACTGCCAGTATAACTAATAACAACACTGTACCTGCTAGAAGTGCATAATCTTCTAAATTCAACATCGAATACAACATACTGTACAAACCTATCAGCAACACAGTGATTATAAGTGTTTTCCCAAAGTTTCGAATTGCAGCATATGCATAGAGACTTATCATAATAATAATGATGGTGGCAGCCACAATATAGGCATTAAAAAATCCTGCATGCTCAGCCATTGATAGCAAAGTGAGATAAAACATGGACAATGCTAAACCAATCATACCGTATTGCACTACGTGTAATCGCCTACCAATACCTAACTCAAACAATAGGAATGTTATATAAGTTAGAACAAAAAATAGTACACCGTATTTGATAGCTCGAGTAATTTGAGAGTATAAAGACACCGACTCAAATAAATTCACCCCTGCACTAAACTCATTTACATCAAAATTTTGGGTTTCTAATGTCCAAACCTGAGGATAATTTCTTGCCAAATGAGGTACAGACCAGTTTGCTTGAAAGCCCTCAGCACTAACTTCATGCTCATCAGGTAAAACATTCCCTTGAAAGCTCGGGTGTGGCCAGTCAGAGGCTATAGACACATCTGTCGTTTTACCAAATGGAGTAAAGTAAAATCCTTTGCTACCATTGACATTAATCTCTAATGAAAACTGATAAGTTTTCTTTTCCTCATATTTTGTTTGAGGCTCATTTTGTCGTGGATCCTGAGATAAATTAAGCGGTGCATGAAAGCCATTAGCAAATGTCTTTCTGATACGAGTTCCTGGTTCAAAATCCACTTTTTGACTGATGCTCTTTGATCCTTGCCAAACAAGTTGAGAGACTTTGTTTATTGCCTGAGTATCTGAAATTCCAAGTGAAAACCAAGCACGATCCCAGTGAACTTTTTCAATATTATTTGATAAATGAGAAATATTCGGCAATTGGAAACTACCTGATATTTTTAGATCAGCCGTGTAAACCTGTGCCTCATACAAACTACGTTTACGTGTTTTCCCTTGTAAATTAGCATCAATACTTAAGTCTTCTGGCAACACAATTGCCGTTCGCTGCTTATAGTCCGTTTTATTGACCTTGCGTTCATTTCCATCTTTATCTGTTAACACTTTTACGGATATATACTTTTCCGTATAGGGAATTAATAAAGCAGGCCCTTGCAACTTTTGTTGATGCCCCCAAGTACCTGAAATATTATCTAATACATTTCTATATAAATAACTGCGTTCACTCACTATATCACTTACCATGCCCAGCGGTATTGTCATCACACCCACTAAAACAGCGATAATACCAAAGCGAAAAATAAGTGAATCACTTAATCGTTTAAAATCTGACAAGTAGCTTTTAAAGCCACATACCATGTCATTTTTTTGTCCTTCTTCCTCCTCTAATGGCTTTAAGAAACCTATTTTACGCGCCATGAATATGGCAAAAAAGATGACTCCTACAAATATTACCAACATAAATATTATGCCGATAAATCCAAATATAATCCCCATACCTTTCTCCTGTTTATTAAAATTAAACTGAAGAATATCTGGGTGAATTGTATAGATTATGACTAAGGGGTGTTTATTTTACCTAGCTTTTATGCAGGTTTTATGCAGAAGAAACAATGGACATTAAAATAGCAAAAAAATTATATCTCCTCGCTTTTTATCAGATTAAACCGTAAACGCTTTAGCCCAATAGGTTTCACGTTACTTGGGTTCGATGATTAGTGTTTTATTTTTATGTGTTTATTTCGTGATTAACATACAAATCATCGAAAAAGAGGGGGGGTGGTTAATAAAAACATCCCCAAAAGGCTCTTTTGAGTCTTATTTTAAGATAAAACTCAAGGCTTGAGTATGTTCTGCAGCTTTTCGACCCAAATCTGTTAAATATCCACCGTCTTTTTGTGTGATAAGCCCCTTATCATGTAGTTTTTCTGCCGCTGAAATCAATTCTGATGCTGCATCTTGATGAACCTTTATGCCATCCTGTTCATTGCTGAGGTTAAATTGTGAAAGTAGGTTTAATTCGTTAGTTAGATTGTTATTAAAGCTCATATTTTCCTCTTATTGTATATTGGGTTTTCTATCTTTAAGGAATTTCTGGTTGACCTAGTAAAGTTCAACTAGATTACCCATAAATTACTTAAGCTTACTTCATTCTAGACCTAAGTTTAGTACAAATAAAGCGCCTTTCTCGACACTAATATTCTTTATTGTTCCATTCGAGGCTTTTAATATTGATTCAATAATACCCAAGCCTAAACCTGTTCCTCCGGTTTCTCTTCGTGTAGTAAAGAACGGAGTAAAAATTTTATCTTGGTTTGCTTGTGAAACTCCTGTGCCATTATCATGAATACTAATTTCTAACCTACCCTCTTTTTGCTGAGTATTTATCGTGATACTTGTAGCACCATGTTGTAGGCTATTATCAAACATATTTGCCAAAACACTCTCCAAGGCACTATTTGGAATATTAATTTCAAACTCTGCTTTTAAATCCTCATAATCTAATTTCAACAGTGAGTCTGCATACCTCGATTTTAAAATATTCAATGTTTTTAATAGGTTTGTTGACTCTTTTGAGGTAGGTAATGAATCTGCTCTGGCTTGCTCTAACAATCTATTTACCAAATTTTTTAGTCGCTCAGTGTCATCTTGTAAATTTTTTATAAAACGCTGTCGTTGCTCAATGGGCATTTCATCAATATGTTCTTCTAGTAACTCTAGGCTACCCTGCATGGATGTTAAAGGGGTTTTAAACTCATGTGACACGTGCGCAGCAAACTGCTGAATATATTGTGATCGTTCATGCAAAGTTTTCGACATCTCAGAAAAACTATTTGATAACATCGATAATTCACGTGTACCAGGGTTCTTTAAAACCTCTACCGTTTCGGCTTCTCCACGAGTTACTTTTTGAGTTAAGTCTATTAACTCTCGAATGGGGCGTGATAATCGTGATGAGATAAACATCACAATCAAGCTGGTCAAACCAAGTAAAACCAAGACTAGAAGTATTACTTTTTCTTTAATACTATACAGGTGTTTTAAAATATTTTGTGGAGTACGGGATAAATAGACTACCCCATAAACAGTCCCTCTATCCATAATTGGAAACGCGGTAAATACACGTATTCCTGTTCCTCGACTTAATGATGCTATTGATGGCGGAGGCTCATCAGAAATTCTCTGGCGAAGGACAGATGAAAATTGACCTGATAATGCCTTTTTTACTTCTTTAACATGCGCCAAAGATTTATTTAACTCACCACTACCCGCCACTACAGTACCATTAGCATCTAAAATACGAATACCAGAAAGTGTTACACGTTGGGTATTTTTAAGAATACGTTGCATACTCTTTCCCGCCTGCTGCGCTACGGGATAACCCTCAGTTTGGTTATAGGCCAGTGCTACTCTAGCTTGTGGCCGACGTGGTAATACAACATTGGCTTTTGATAAATCAAGACTTGGGAAAACAGGCGTGTAAAGTGGATTTCTTTCAATTGAATTTTTACCAATCAACTCGCGATACACCGTCGATAGAACAGCTGATTGTGAAATAAGCTCAATTTCTGTTTTACGCACTAGCTCATTTTCATAAAAACGAAAGAAGTAGAGGCTACCGAGTGGCAGTAACAAAACGGACAACATCACCATCCAAAGAATAGTCCGAAGACGAAATAATCGCCTCACCTTTTGCTGTGTATTTATTGGCATGTCGCGAGCTTATACCCCACACCATGCTGTGTTTCAATGATCGACTCACACCCTACTTCGACAAACTTTTGACGAATATGACGAATATGACTATCAATAGTACGATCACTAACGTGAATATTATATTGATATGCCCCATCCATAATCACCTCACGACTAAATACACGTTTAGGTTGTTTTAATAGCTGTAATAACATCGCAAATTCAGTAGCTGTCAATGCAACTTCCTTATCATCCCACCAGATAATATGCTGTTCAGTATCTAGTTGTAAGCGCCCGTAACTAAGCTTAATTTCTGCATCACTCGTATTATTGACTCCATTTGACTGAGACCGTTTTAAAATAACATTCACCCGTGCAACGAGTTCTCTCGGGCTAAATGGTTTGGTAACATAGTCATCACCGCCAATTTCCAACCCCAAAATACGATCAATTTCATCATCACGAGATGATAAAAACAAGATGGGAACTTCTGAAGTTTTACGAATTTCTCGACAACATTCTAGTCCATCCATCTCAGGCATATTAATGTCTAATACAATAAGATCAACAGCTGATTGATTATAGCTCTCTAATGCCTGCTTGCCATCACTCGCCAACGTAACTGACATATTGGCTTTCTCAAGCGCAAAACTAATAACTTCACGAATATGTGGATCATCATCGACTACTAATATTTTATTCATTTTTTATCAAATGCCTTCTCTAACCTTTTAGAAATTTATCAGGATTAACGTAATACATCTTTTGTGACGCATACATGAGCTTGGGTTTATATAGCCAAAAACGAGGGTATATACTTTTAATAGAGTAGTGTAAGTGTGGAGGCTTTCCTACTGCATTACCCGATGTACCTACAGAGCCTATCTGCTGACCTGCATCCACAAAACCGACACGAGGATTATTAGTATCTTTAAGATGAGCAAAATAATGAAACCGCCATTTAGGCCCTAGCATTAAAACCACATTACCTCCCATGGAGATTTTACCACTGTAAAAAATGAAACCTCCCGTACTCGCCACAACAGGTGTTCCTTCTTTGGCAAAAATATCTATCCCTCGATGAACGCCTGATTGTCCCCAAGGGTAATACCAAAAGGATTTAACATTCCAATCCTTTACAGTTGCACCTTGTACTGGCATTTGATGCTGTTCTGGTAATACAAACCCGAAAGTAAATATCATCAGTACGGTCATAGTTGTTCTATACAGTATTTTTTTCATGCTGTAATTAAAGCATCTACTCATGCAAAGCTGATGATTGATACGTGCAGATAATGTGCAAAAATATTTTATTTTACTTGGTTAGAACCTGCGCTTTGATTACCTAGGCTTGTTTTATGTGGTTTTGCACTATTCATACGCTTTCTAATATTATTTATATCCCAACCTGTTAGGTTTGCCATGGTTTGCGCTTCTCTTTCTTGGCGTTTGGGTAGTATTTTACTAAAATAAGTTTCAGCCGCTTTACATTCATTTGCATTACCTTTCCAAGCATGGCGAACAATAAATCGACCTTGAAAATTACTTCGATTACCCGTAGCTTTAAAAGCTAAGTCTTTAGGAAAATGTGCTTTATCGTAAGTAATGTGCATTCGTGTCACGAATACATCTTTTGAGTTACGTGGCAGTATTTGTCGCGAAGCCATTTTAGGGTTTACACCACTACTCATTTTCTGTGATTTACCCACCCAGAATACACCAAGTTGTTTCAACTCATTATCACTTAAAGGATCTGCTGCACAGGGGTCACACCAATTCATGTCCCATGCATATTCAAGAAATACACCACGCCGTCCATTTTCCTTTACCTGATTTTCAAACATTGCTTTATAAAAAGTACCAAAATCATTTTTATTAAAAACTGGGATCTCTTTATTCGTATGTAATTTCACATTAGGATAATTAGTTGCCACAACACGCCCTTTACGATTGAGGTGATAAACAAATAACTCCTGTGGACCTTTTGCATTCAACATTCCTAAACGAATAGGCAACATATAATTTGGAGAATGATAATTTATACGGATGGGTTTAAGATATGAGAAACCTGTTTTTGCTTGGCGTTGCATATTTACCTTGGCTACAAAAAATTTCATACCCATTGCAAGATAACTGTTAATAACAGGCTCAGCACCTTTCGGGAGTTGATATTTATTTTGCTTTAACCATGTAACTAAACCATTGCTTTGCTGAGCAGACAGCAAAAGAATATCGTAAACCCCTACCGCATATTTAGCCTCAACTTTCACTCCTAAACTATCAGCACCACGTGCCTTTTTAGCCATCATCATAGGAGCTGGGCTTGCTACTGGGGCCATCCTGTACTGAATTTGTGGCTTACAAGGTGATTGATCAAAGTATTCAACTAAGCGTGGTGCTGTGTAATTATCAAGGTGAGTAATAATATTATTATCGACGACATTAATTTGATTACGTTTCAAAATTTGAGGAACAGGTACAACCATCGCGAAATCCTTCGAATCACCTTCGAAGTCACTCGCCATGGTTACAGACTGATATTGTCCATCTTGTGCAATAACAACTTTAGAAGACTGGTTATATAAGGTAGAACCCGCCCTTGCTGCATAAAAGCCACAAAATGCATAACTGTTGGCCATCATTACCAGAGTGGCAATACCGATTAATAACTTTAGGAAAATTTGAAGTTTCATCGTAGTGTCCACCTATAAATATTATTTTAGTGGATAAGATGATAGTTTATTTGAAGAGGATAATCTAACGCAAAATATTGTACCCACCTCCCCCTTTTTTCGATGTTTTGTATTTTCAAACACCAACTAAAGTATTTTTTACTGCTTAAATTATCCTAGAGTTTGTCAGATTGAGGCGGAAAATATGAACTTGCTACTGCCAAGTGATCATTTTCCAATGAAGAGCTGGCAAGCTATATATAGGATGACATGAGCAGTAAAAATTAGACGTTGAAGCGAAAATGTACCACATCCCCTTCCTGAAGAATGTAATCTTTACCTTCAAGTCGCCATTTACCTGCATCTTTTGCGCCTTGCTCACCCTCACACTCAATAAAATCATCATAGGCAATGACTTCTGCGCGAATAAAGCCTTTTTCAAAATCTGTATGGATTTTACCTGCACCATTAGGAGCTGTTGCGCCTTCTTTAACTGTCCATGCACGTACTTCTTTTACGCCGGCAGTGAAAAAAGTTTGAAGATTTAATAGTTGGTAGCCCGAATTAATAACACGATTTAGGCCAGGCTCTGTTAAACCAAGCTCAGCTAAAAATTCATCACGTTCATCATCATCGAGCGTAGACATTTCTGCTTCCATTTCTGCACTAACGGCAACGACTTCGGCATTTTCCTCTTTTGCTATTTGAGTAACTTGATCAAGATATGGATTATTTTCAAAACCATCTTCAGCGACATTAGCAATAAACAAAATTGGCTTAATGGTTATGAGTTGCAGCTCTCTCAACAAGGGCATATCATCTTTATCAATATCTGCTGAACGCGCAGACTTCCCTTGTTCTAGTTGAGCTAATAGCTTCTCAAAAAGTTTAACTTGTGCCTTAGAGTCTGCATCACCTGAACGTGCTCCTTTCTCTGCACGTTTCATTGCTTTTTCAACTGAATCTAAATCTGCTAGCGCTAATTCTGTATTGATGGTTTCAATATCAGAAACCGGATCAATTTTACCATCTACATGAACCACATCATCATCATCAAAACAACGAACTACCTGAGCAATGGCATCAGTTTCGCGGATATGAGATAAAAATTTATTACCTAGACCTTCTCCTGATGCAGCTCCTGCAACAAGCCCTGCAATATCAACAAACTCCATTGTTGTAGGTAAACAACGTTCTGGATTTACAATATTTGCCAAAGCATCCATACGCGGATCAGGAACTGCAACTATTCCAACATTAGGTTCAATAGTACAAAATGGGTAGTTTTCTGCTGCAATACCTGCTTTTGTAAGCGCATTAAAAAGTGTAGATTTCCCTACATTTGGAAGACCTACTATGCCACATTTAAAGCCCATGATTTTGTTCCTTTATAAATTTTCGTACTAATCTGTGTGCAATATATTCATTGCTTTTTGCATATCACCACTGATAATTTTATCTATTTCAGAAAGTGATTTATCTATCGCATTTTGAATAGCTATTTCATCATCTTGATTGGGACGAGATAAAACATAATCTGCCACTTTCCTGCTATCACCAGGATGCCCAATACCAAAACGCAAACGTGTGTATTCTTTAGTTATTTGAGCGTGTAAATCACGTAAACCATTATGCCCACCATGGCCACCACCTACTTTTAAGCGAATAGTACCTGCTGGCAGGTCTAGCTCATCATAAGCGACCAGAACTTGATCAACCGATATTTTATAAAATGATAATATTTGGTGCGCTGATAAGCCACTACGATTCATAAAAGTTGATGGTTTTAACAACCATACACTGTGTCCTTCTATATTGGCTTTAGCAACCTCACCCGAAAACTTTGTTTCAGCTTTAAAAGTTGCTCCATAACGATTTGCGAGTTCATCAATAAACCAAAACCCGACATTATGTCGGGTTTTGGCGTATTTATCGCCAGGATTTCCCAAGCCGATAATGAGTGTGATAGACATTTAGATTGTCTCGATAAGTGGGGCTTTACTCAGCCTCACCCTCTTTTGCGTCATCACCTTCAGCATCTCCACCTTTATCACTTTCAGTTACAGGAGCTTCCGGTGCTGCATCTTCAACCTTTTCGGCTTTAGGTGTGATGATAGATGCTATCGCTTGATCATGATCTTCACCAAAGGATAACTGTGTAGATACAACGCCTTCTGGTAATTTAAGACTAGATAAGTGAACTGACTCGCCTAACTTCACATCTGTCATATCAACTTCGATAAACTGCGGTAGCACACCTGGTAAACAGGTAATTTCGATATCAACTGCATTGTGCATTATCTGACCACCTTCCATCTTCACACCATGTGAAATATCTTCATTAGTGTAATGAAGTGGTAGCACAACTGTCATTTCAACATCATCTCTTACACGCTGTAAATCTACATGTAATATTTTAACATCTTGAGCTGGATGGCGCTGTAAGTCACGTAAAAATACTTTTTGTTGCTTACCTTCCAAAGTTAATTCAATAATTGCCGCGTAGAATGCCTCATCTTGCAAATTACGTGCTAATTGGAATTCATTTAATGTGAGTGACCAAGCTGGACGACCCGCGCCATAAAGTACTGCAGGTATTTTATTTTCGCGACGAAGGCGGCGGCTCGCACCCTTACCTAGATCATCACGCATTTCTGCATCTAATGTGTATTGTTTTGACATAATTGTCTCCGAAATTTTACAGGGGGACCTTTATCCCCATAAACAAAAAAAGCAAAACTCGCGACCAAGTTTTGCCGTTATAAAGCTAAATTAAAATCTAGCTAAAATTCTTAAATATTCTTGTTACTCTCTATCGCTATTAGCAAACTATGAGTCTAGTCATGAATAACATCAGCAAATAAATCACTCACCGATTCTTCCAAATGGATGCGTGATATTGTGTCAGCCAAAATATCTGCCACAGAAAGTTGGCGGATTTTAGCACACTTTTCTGCACTTTCATTCAATGGGATGGAATTAGTTACTACGATTTCATCCAAATCAGAGCTTTCAATATTCTTTATTGCTGGACCTGAGAAAACTGGATGCGTTGCATAAGCAACAACCCGCTTTGCACCGTGTTCTTTCAGTGCTTCAGCTGCGTGACAAAGTGTCCCTGCCGTATCAACTAAATCATCTATGAGTACACAGGTTTTATCTTTCACATCACCGATAATATGCATTACTGCTGACACATTTGGTTCTGGGCGACGTTTATCAATAATTGCCAACCCTACATCCCCCCCTAGACTTTTTGTCATTGCTCGCGCTCTAACCACGCCACCCACATCAGGTGAAACAACCACTAAGTTTTCATAGTCTTTTTCTTTAATATCACGAAATAGAACTGCTGATGCGTAAATATTATCCACCGGTAAATCAAAGAATCCCTGTATTTGATCTGAATGTAAATCGATCGTTAAAATACGGTCAACTCTACTAATTGATAACATATCTGCCACAAGCTTTGCAGAAATAGGGACACGACGAGAGCGTACGCGACGATCTTGACGTGCATAACCATAATATGGAATCACCGCTGTAATACGTCCTGCCGAGGCGCGATACATGGCATCCACCATAATCAATAGCTCCATCAAATTATCGTTAGCAGGTGAACAAGTAGGCTGAAGTATGAAAACATCGCGACCACGAACATTTTCTAATATTTCTATATGAGCTTCGCCATCACTAAATTGCGACACGGTAGCTTTCCCTACGGAAATACCGAGTAGTTCTGCTACTTCGCGGGCTAATTCTGGATTAGAATTTCCAGAAAAGATCATCATTCCGTCTACGTCTGACATGGAATATCTCTATGATATAAGTGAAGAATTGGCACTTTATTTATTAATATTATTAAAAAAACAAAGTGCCAACAAAATATGGCTGGGACGGTAGGGTTCGAACCTACGCATGCTGAGATCAAAACCCAGAGCCTTACCACTTGGCGACGTCCCATCTGTGTTGAACTACTCAGTTCACTCCTAAAACCAGTCATCCCTTCGTTAAAAAATGTTCATTTACACGTGTAAACTTCTCATTTTTCACCTTGTACTGACTGGTTTTAGAAGCAACCTGAGCAGTTTAGGAAGATTGGCTCTACTCGTTTAACTAAAGTAGACATTAACTTTCTGATTAAGATTATAACAAAGCGCTTTTTAATGGCGACTTATTTAACCCTTTGGCAACAAAACCTTGCCATTTTTTTGGCAATTGATCTAAGACCTGGTTTGCTTCTTCTTCACTTTTAAATGATGCGAATAAACAAGCACCCGTACCAGTTAATCGTGATGGTGAAAAACTCATTAACCAGTCCAATGCATTTGCAATTTCTGGGTAATTATTTCTCACTACAGGTTCAAAAACATTTGAAAGCTTTTCGAACTTATTGCCTTTCAGAAAGCGCGCTATTTTGATGGGTTCACAATCCCGTGTCAATGACTTATCGATAAAAATTTCAGCCGTTGATACAGATATTTTAGGATAAATTACTAAAAACCATTTTTCATCCAGTTCTACGGGCGTAAGTTGCTCCCCTACCCCCTCTGCCCACGCAGAAAAACCTCTAACAAAAACAGGGACATCAGCACCTAATCGTAAACCCAGTTTGGCAAGATCATTATCTGATAACCTACAATTCCACAACATATTCAAACCTTGTAGTACCGTAGCAGCATCAGAACTCCCACCACCTATTCCACCTCCTATGGGTAATTTTTTATCTATGGATAAATCAACCCCCTGAGATGTTTTTGTAAATGCTTGTAATAACTTTGCAGCTCGTACGCATAAATCAGATTCTTGAGGGATATGCTCCAAACCTTTTACACGTTGGATTACACCATCTTCTCGTAGACTTAGGCCAATTTCATCTGAATAGTCCAGAAATTGGAAAACAGTTTGCAATAGATGATAACCATCCTCTCTTCTACCCGTTATATGTATAAAAAGATTAAGCTTTGCAGGCGCGGGTAAAACCATGTTTTTCATGCCAGTATCATTTTTAACCCTGCCATTTTTTAGCAATCACTTTCAAGTACACATTATCTCTAGCTCTAGTTATCACAGTTTTACGAGGCAATGCATTAGATTTATTGGATAAATATCGAGAATAATCAATCTTCCACCCTGCTTGTTGGATTGATAGAGGCCTACCATAGTTATCCAACACAAGTTTTTCTATTTTATCTTTAGGTAATGCTAAACCACGAATCCAATATTGCATCCCTTTAAGAGGTAAAACAATTCCAGCTTGGCGTTGCAGCAAACGCTCTTCATTTGAATCACGATAGGTTTCCCCATCATCCGATAACAATGACACGCCTGACTTGTTTCGTGAAAGCTTTGCAACTAAACTACCCGTAAGAGGGTTAGTGATTTGCATCACATAATCTTGAGGAGCTCGTTGTACCCAGTTTAATCCAAAACTCCAGTTATCTTGACGAAAACGTAATGCGACCTTGCTGTTTAAGCTCCAATTAACATCATTCACCAATAATCGCTGGCGTTGCTTCCATAAATTTTCTTTAGACATCGCGGGAGTTGCTGGGTTTACAACGACAGAAGGCTTAATAGGTATTTGAGAACAGCCATTGAGGATAAATAGCCCAACAATGAAGATAATTACCGATGAAATTCTCGAAATCATTACTTTTATCCTTGAAAAGATAACAAAACAGTATGATAACAAAGATTTTATTAGACCACCCCCCCTCTTTTTACTCGATTTGTAATCTCGCCCTGTGGGTCAGCTTTAAAAAACAAAGCTGTTGTCTCGTTACGCTCGGCTCGATGATTTGTGTTTTAGATACAGTCTATTTTAACTTTAAATATGCCCTAAGCTATTTCTAACATCTCCTAGCGAAGCATTATTAGGATACTTCTTTATCATCACATTGAAAATCCGTTTTGCCTCATCATTTTTTTCTAGTTTGGATAAAACAATTATCAAATGACTTGCAACTTCTGGAGTTTTAAGCTCTTTATAAGCCTTACGAAGAAAGCTCTCTGCCTTTTTTATATCTCCAATACGATAATAAACCCAACCCATGCTATCTAAAATCATAGGATCATTAGGTTTTAAGGTATACGCTTTTTGAATATACTGTTTTGCTTCAGCCAAACGTGAAGTGTGCTTTACCAACAGAAAACCTAATGCATTCAACGCACTTGCAGGCCTTTTAGTTTTATTAATCACATATTTAAAATCATCTTCCGCCAATTTAAACTGTTGAGAACGCTCATACAACAAGCCACGATGATAACGATAACTAGCTTTCTTTGACGATAACTCTATTACCCTATCGTAGAGTTTAATGGCAATCCTGAGACTAGCGATATTCGTAGCAGAGCTGCTAGACAGCTTACTATCCGCTAATAGGTCTGCTTCTAACTTTAACCAGTATGCTTTATCTTTATTTTTTACCGCTTTACTCTGTTGTTTTTTCAACCATTGTTGTGAGGCTTCGAAACCCTCAATTTGCACCAATAGCTTTGCTCTTTTACTATACGAGCTTCTTAAAAACACTCCCTTATTCACCTTTTTATAGTGAAGAAAAGCTAAATTATGATGCCCCTCACCCTCATAAATTTCACCTTTAAAGTAATTCACTTCATTTTTATACCCATCACTCTTACTAAGTTTATAATTATTAAGCTTCGCTACCTGCCATTGCTTTTGGCTAACATTCAAGGCAACCAAAGCTTTCAACAAATCATTGTTATCAGGATGTTTCACAACCAAGGCATCTAATATTATCGCTGCTTCTTCTTTTTTTCCGATACCAATAAATAAACGTGTTAATTCTAGGCGCAAACTATCGCTGGCTTTTCCTGATTTCACAATCTCCTGTAATAAATCAGTTGCCTCATCAATTCTCCCCAATTTTTTTAAGGCATTAACCTTCATCGTGGCCGCACTAGAAAAGTACTCCTTGGCTGCAATTTTCATATCGTCCAAGGCAGAAACGACCACGTCATATTTTTTTGCCTTCATTGCTAATGACGCCAAAATTAGTTGTTTTTGATCGTTATAAATCACATTTGAACTTAGCTGTTTTAAATAATAGTTGTATACTTGGTAAGCCTTATCATGATGTGACTCAATCACCAACAACGCCCCTATAAATTTTAAGCCTTTGCTAATAGCTGAGCGTTTATCCGTATCATTCAAGTCAGCATCAACAATCTGACGAATTAAATGCAGTTGCTTTGCAGATTTTTCAAGCTGTCCATCCCGCAACAACAATAGAACTAAATATTGTTGAGCTTCTAAACTTTTTGGTGACAGTTCAACCCAGTGCTCTGCAGCCTTTAAACCCTTCTTAAGCTGGGCAGTAGCAGTTGCAATCTCAGTTACTCTTTTAACTATAATAGGATCATCAGTCTTTAGAGCTACAGGCAGGTAATGCTTGAGAGTTAACTTCGGCTTGCCAGATTGATTGTAAAATTCAGCAAGCAATACCTGATGAAATTGCTCTCCATCAAAAGTTTTTTTACTTGTTTTTTTCTCCATTATTTCGCTTGCACTAACTACGCCAGCTGTAACAAACATAGCGAGAATAAACAGGTGTAAAACTAGAAGCTCTACTGTTCTCGATCGATAGAAAATCATTTAGTTATCCGTCCTTAGATATTCTATTAATATAGATCATTAGGACACAAAAAAATTATTCATTTGTACCAAGCCACTCTTACAACCGCTAACTGGTCATGCATGGAAAAATCTAAGTCCAAAATATAAATATATAAATACTTACATATAACTCTCACTTTTCCATCTAACAATCAAGATGAAATAAAATAGTGAACGCCCAAAAAATCACGCTATAATCCCGCAGCTATGTCGATACGAGTCATTGGAATTAATCATAAAACTGCCCCTATTGGAGTACGCGAAAAAGTTGCGTTCACGCCCGATGGATTAATTGAAAAACTCACACAGATAAAAGCAAATAATACAGGTGCTAAAAAAAATGAGGTAGTGATCCTATCTACTTGTAATAGAACGGAAATATACTCATCATCAAATCTTGAATTTGATGAGATAAGCCGTTGGTTCAATCATCAAAATAATATAGATCAGCAAGAGCTAAACCAACACCTTTATAACCATTCTGGTGAGCAAGCCATTCAACACGTAATGCGTGTTGCCAGTGGTTTAGATTCTTTAGTATTGGGCGAACCACAAATTTTAGGGCAATTAAAGGTTGCATTAAAAATAGCATCTGAACAAAAAACAGCCGGTACGACGCTAAAACGTTTGATGCAACATACCTTTTCTACGGCTAAAAAAGTGCGTACACAGACGAGTATTGGCTCAAATCCCGTTTCAGTCGCTTTTGCTGCTGTAAGTCTTGCTAAGCAAATATTCAGTGATTTAGACAAAAAATCAGCGCTATTAATCGGTGCGGGTGAAACCATTGAGCTTGTTGGAAAACATCTCAAAAATGCAAATATTGGCAATATCGTTATCGCTAATCGTAGCGTCGAAAACGCTACAAAACTTGCTAATGATTTAGGCGGACTGGGTGTATCTTTACAGCAAATTAGTGACTATTTACCTGAAGCCGATATTGTCATTTCATCCACCGCCGCACCATTGCCTATTATTGGAAAAGGCACGGTTGAATGGGCGCTAAAACAAAGAAAACACAAACCTATCTTTATGGTTGATATTGCCGTACCACGCGATATTGAGGAAGAAGTTGGTGAACTTGATGATATTTATCTCTATACGGTTGATGATTTACAATCTGTCATTGAAAAAAACCTTAGTTCTCGACAAGAAGCTGCAAAACAAGCCGAAGAAATGATTGATATTGAAGTTGAAAATTTCATGGGCTGGATTCGTGCTCAAGATAAAATGCAGTTGATTAAAAGCTACCGCAGTAAAATTATAAATATCCAACAAGAATCATTAGATAAGGCGCAAAAATTATTAGCTAACGGAGAATCTCCAGAAGAAGCACTCAAATTTTTAGCCCATACACTCACCAATAAATTAGCCCACGATGCCACGGTTGCCATGAATAAAGCCGCACATTCAGGGGATCATAAATTGCTTGAAGCATCTGATAAATTACTAAACCTATCTGATACATCACCCGCAAATGAAAATAACAAGGACACCCCGTGAAAGCATCCATTTTAAGTAAATTAGATACTCTTGGTGATCGCCAAGAAGAAGTTGCAGGCTTATTGGCAGAACCAGAAGTTATGGCTGATCAAAACCAATTTCGTCAATTATCGATGGAGTATAGCCAACTTGACCCTATCGTCATCGAATACAAAAACTATATGCAGGCATTGGAAGATAAAAAAACAGCCGAAGAAATGCTCAGTGACCCAGAACTAAAAGAGATGGCGCAAGAAGAGTTGTCTGATGCAAAAAAGAGCTTGGAAAGCCTAGAACTTAAACTACAGAAACTTCTACTACCCACTGACCCACATGACAAGAGTAATATATTCTTAGAAATTCGTGCAGGTACAGGTGGCGATGAGGCAGCTATATTTGTAGGCGACCTATTTAGAATGTACTCTCGCTATGCTGAACAAAAACGCTGGCAAATAGAAATTCTCAATCAAAGCGTAGGTGAGCATGGTGGTTATCGCGAAATGATCATGCGTGTTGTGGGAGATGGTGCTTATTCACGGTTGAAGTTCGAATCAGGCGCACACCGTGTACAACGTGTACCCGAAACTGAATCACAAGGACGTGTTCACACATCCGCTGCCACCGTAGTCGTTATGCCTGAACCCGATGCTGTTGAAGCTGAAAAAATCAATCCTAGCGACCTGCGCATAGACACCTTTAGAGCATCAGGCTCAGGCGGCCAGCACGTTAATAAAACTGACTCTGCTGTACGTATTACACATTTACCAACAGGTATCGTAGTTGAGTGTCAGGATCAGCGCTCTCAACACAAAAATAAGGCACAAGCACTCTCTGTACTGTCTGCTCGCATTTTAGAAGGACAACGTGCTGTGCAAGATAAAGAGCAAGCTGAAACGCGCAAATCATTGGTTGGAACAGGTGATCGATCAGATCGAATTCGCACCTACAATTTTCCACAAGGGCGCGTGACCGATCACCGCATAAATCTCACACTATATAAATTAGATGATTTCATCATGGGGTCTATCGACCAAATTATTGATCCTATAATCAATGAATATCAGGCAGAACAATTAGCCGAATTAGCGGAAGAAAACGCTTAATACGATAGCTTTGTATAAGAGCTCGTGCATAAAAAATAGCATTATAAGATAATGACAAGTCATACAATAAAATCTGTATTACAGAAGGCACAGGCTAAACTGATAGAAATATCAGACTCACCTGCTTTAGATGTTGAATTACTGCTGGCATTTTGCCTCGATAAAAATCGTAGTTACCTATTCACATGGCCAGATAACACAATAAATGAAATACAGCTGGCACAATTTAATGACTTAATCGAAAAACGTCTCACAGATTACCCTGTGGCATATCTGCTAGGTACAAAAGCCTTTTGGACACTCGATTTACTCGTCACACCTGATGTATTAATCCCACGCCCTGAAACTGAGCTACTTGTAGAAATAGCCTTACAAAAAATCAAAGATATTAAAGAACCAAAAATATTAGACCTAGGTACAGGTTCAGGTGCAATCGCCTTAGCATTAGCGAGCGAGCGACCTAATGCAAAAATTACCGCCTGTGATTATTCAAATAAAGCTTTAGAAATAGCAATAACGAATGCTGAAAAAAATGGGCTAGATAAACAAATCATTTTTATAGAATCTAACTGGTTTTCTAATATCATTGAAAATGATTATGACTTAATCGTATCCAACCCTCCTTATATTGCCTCGGATGACCCGCACTTAGCTCAAACTATTCGTCACGAGCCTCTACAAGCTCTAGTTTCAGACAATTCTGGAATGAAAGATATTGAAAACATAATAGGTAATAGTAAAGACTATCTAAAGAAAGGTAGCTGGCTAATGATAGAGCATGGTTACGACCAAAAAACCCAAACACTGGCGCTATTTGAAAATTTTAACTATGAAGAAACTTCAAATTATCAAGATATTGCACAAAACCCTCGATTATCTATTGCTAGAAAATCAACTTTATAATTAATTTTCATAGTTCTTATTTAGCCTTTCTTTTACACAATTATATAAAGTTACTTTAGACACCTAAAATATTTAGGATATAAATGATTCTGCTTTCTTTCCAAGCAATGGGTTAATTTAGTCCTAAGATTATTCATATCCATTAGAAAAAAGCCTGCGTTATTTGCTTTGACTTCTTTGACCGAATATTTTTCTAAAAGCTGCAAAACTTCAGCGCTCACATTATAAATATCTGTATTAAAATCACTTAAAGAGTTGACGGTCTCTTCATCGGTTAAATCTTTTGCATCTTTATCAATATATAACCGTAAAAAATGTTGTTCTTTTTTTACCTGAAATCGAACCGATGCGACATATTTTTTAATTTCTTCTTTTACCCCTTGAAACTCCATTTCTTTTACTGAGAGTGATAGCTTATCTAACTCTTCAATGAATAGTATTTGCTCTCGTATCAAGGTCTGAATGTTATTTTCTGTTAGTTCCATCTCATCTATATTTTCTATAGTTTCATCTTTTTTCAAGTCAGAACCGCGACGGCTTTGTATTTCACGCCGATACTTTACAATTCGCTGCTCCTCATCTGCAACAAAGGTACCCAATATTTTTCGCCTATCAGGGTGTAAACGACGATCATTTCTAGGTTTCCGTCGATCTAGAACCGAACCTTCCTCAATAATTGAAGAGATGGTTACATATTCATTACCATTGTTTTGAGGTTTTTTTCTGGTTAATTTATCTAGACCAAACATGCTAGCTACCTAATTATTGTTATTAAGATCAGACTATAGAATCGATTGAGAACACCCTATCAAAAGGATAAACACTATTGCAATTACTTGCTACCTTACAATCCAAAACTTTATTTTTATTTTATTTTATTTACTGATCAATTTTAATTGAATGGATTTTTCATGTCAAAACGAGGTTACAAACGGTATAGACCCTAATCTAATTTCTCATCCACGATCTCTCTATACGGAGAATCGTACAATTATTTGCAAAATAACTAAGGAAAACACCCCAGCTAAAATATCATCTACCATGATGCCTAAACCGCCATGCACTTGTTTATCAAGAACAGAAATTGGCCATGGTTTCCAAATATCAAATAAACGAAATAATGCGAAACCAATAATAATCCAAAGCCAACCTGGTGGTGCCGCAATCATCGTTACAAAATAACCTGCAAATTCATCCCAAACAATACCAGAGTGATCATGTACACCGAGCAACTCTGATGATCTTCCACATATCCAAATACCCACCACACAAACAACAGCAGTAATAAGAAGATAAATAGGAAGTGATAACCCCTGCATAAGTAAATAGAGAGGAATTGCGGCAACTGTCCCAAAGGTTCCTGGTGCAAAAGGTGCTAAACCACTACCAAAACCGAAGGCTAAAAAATGCACAGGTGAGCTTAAAACCTGTTGATTTAGGTTTTCTATTTTAGGATTTTTACTAGATTTATTATCAGTCATTAAAATGATTATACCCTGAAGATTCTAACTGCTTACCCGCTTTATCTATGATGCCATGAATATCCTTAGCAATAGAGCCTATACAAGTCACTTTATCACCTATTCTGGATAATAGTTTCGATTCATTTTCTTTAGATGTGGTAAATAACAATTCATAATCATCACCTCCAGCTAATGCGTAAGCCAGAGAGTTTTTATCTTCTAAAGTTCTAAGGGCTAATGACAAAGGCAATTGTGATAAATCTAGTTTGGCACCAATGCTAGATGCACTCAATATATGTGATAAATCTTGTAAAAGACCATCTGATAAATCAATACAAGAAGAAGCCAAATCTTTAATCGCAGCACTTTCAACTAATCTCGGTATAGGATAATTTAAACGCTTTTGACAATATTGGCGTGCCTCAGGCGCTAATACCTGAGAATTATTAAGCAAATAATCTAAGCCGGCATTGGCATCACCCAATGTACCCGTCACATAGAGTTTATCACCCGATTTAGCACCACTTCGCAATAAAGCCTTGCCTGAATCCACCAAACCCATCACTTGTATGCTAATACTTAATGGACCTTTTGTGGTATCTCCTCCTACCAGAAAACACTGATGTTCTTGAGCAAGTTTTTTCAACCCTTGGCTAAAATCCTCTAACCAAGATTGATTAATCTCTGGAAGTGTCAGCGCTAAAGTAAACCATTTAGGGCTAGCTCCCATTGCTGCTAAATCACTGAGACTTACCGCTAAGGCTTTGTAACCAATCGCTTGTGCTGGAGTTTCTTTTGGAAAGTGTACACCAGAAATTAACGTATCTACCGAGGTTACTAATTGCTTATTTTTGGGTAGATCCATGATTGCGGCATCATCACCGACGGTCATGGCTACATTTTCAGGAGGATTATCCCAAGTGAAATATTTTTGAATGAGGTTAAATTCGTGCATTATTATCTGCCCCCTTTTTAGAAAAAGGGGTGTTATTTATTTATCGGCAGCTTCGTCCTTTCTTAATGATTTTCCCACCTTATCCAGCACACCATTTACAAACTTATGCGCCTGATCTGCACCAAACTTTTTGGTCAAGTTTACTGATTCATTCACGATCACTTTATACGGTACTTCTGGGTGATTCATGAGTTCACAAGTAGACAAACGTAAAACCGCACGTTCAATCTGATCAAGATGCTTAGCTTCACGATCTAAAAAGGGCTTTAGCACCTCATCTATTTCTTCTGTTTTTTGTATGGCACATTTCACTAATGCTTGAAAAAATGCCATATCAGCTTTAGACATATCTTTTGATAAGTCTTTATCTTCTTGCAAACCCGTATAAATTTCTTCATACGTGTTATCTGTCATTTGCCACTGGTAGATAGCAATCAAAGCTAACTTACGCGCCACACGGCGCTCAGAGATGTATTGTTGTTTTTTATTGACTGGCATTTCTACCCCCTCCCTAGCCCTCCCCCTTCATAGGGAGAGGGGATAAAAATTACTTAAACTTATTTAACAATGAGACCATCTCAATAGCAGTAACAGCCGCTTCTGCACCTTTGTTACCCGCTTTTGTACCAGCACGTTCAATAGCTTGCTCGATAGAGTCTGTGGTTAAAATACCATTGATAATAGGTAAACCCGTATCTAAAGCAATGGTTGCTAAGCCTTTTGCAGAAGCATCAGCCACAATATCAAAATGTGGGGTGCTACCGCGAATTACTGCGCCTAGTGCGATTACAGAATCATACTTACCACTGTTTGCCATCGCTTGAACCATGACTGGCAACTCAAATGCACCCGGTACACGAATAATCTCAATCGATTCATCATCAACACCATGGCGTTGCAACGCATCTACCGCACCATCACATAGGCTCTCAACAATAAATGAATTAAAACGTGCTACAGCGATGCCAAACTTCGCTTTACCTGCATTAAAATCACCTGACAACTCTTTGATACTCATAATTTTTCCTTATTACTTAATTACCCCGTCCTCTTAAACACAAATCATCGAAAAACAGGGGGGGTGGGTTTATTAAAACCTCTATTTTCTAACGTATTCTGTAATTTCCAGACCAAAACCAGCCAAACCATGCAATTTCATTGGCGCACTCATGACGCGCATTTTAGTTACACCAATATCACTGAGTATTTGTGCACCAATACCAAACGTTCTTAAATTCGTTGGTCCATCACTTTGATCGGGTTGTTGCTCATGATTCGCATCAAGCTCTTTAAGACGGTCAACCACGCTATTTTGCATACTACCGCGTAGAATAACAATGACACCATTGCCTTCTTTTTCCATTATTTGCATAACATTTCGCAATGGCCAGCTACAGCCTTCTTCATTGAGTGACAGCGTATCACACAGTGAGTCTTCAAGATGCACACGTACTAGCGGTGCCTCATCAGGCTTTAACTCACCCTTCACTAAAGCCAAATGCGTATGACCACTGGTGTCATCTTTAAAAGCAATAGCATTGAACTGTCCGTAATCTGTCTTTAAGATAACTTCATGTTCGCGTTTGATGGTTTTTTCATTTTGAACACGATAACGAATTAAATCTTCAATCGTGCCAATTTTAAGGTCATGTTGTTCTGCAATTTTAAACAAATCATCACGACGCGCCATGGTGCCATCTTCATTTAAAATTTCTACAATGGCCGCCGCGGGCTCAAAACCTGCTAAACGTGCAAGATCACAACCTGCTTCGGTATGCCCTGCTCTAGTTAGCACACCACCTGGTTGCGCCATTAATGGAAAGATATGACCAGGCTGTACGATACTGCTCTTATCAGCATCAGGTGCGACTGCGGCGCGAATCGTCAAGGAGCGATCATAAGCTGAAATACCGGTGGTAACGCCTGATGATGCCTCAATCGAAACAGTAAAATTTGTCGCCAACTCTTCTTGATTATCTTTTTCAGACACCATGAGCGGCAGCGCTAACTGCTTACAACGCTCAGCGGTGATTGGCATACACACCAAACCACGCCCGTGTGTTGCCATAAAGTTAATATCTTCAGGGCGAACTTTTGAAGCTGCCATTAAGAAATCGCCTTCGTTTTCACGGTCTTCATCATCTACGATGATAACCATTTTACCTTCAGCTATATCTTCTATTATATCTTCTATATCATTGAATTTCATAGTTTATATTCTTTACTATAACTGCTTATGTCTTATAAAAACCGTTTTCAGCTAAAAACGATTCTGTAATATTTGATGAACTCGCGGCAGCATCGCCTTGAATCAAGCGCTCAAGATAACGCGCTACCACATCCACTTCTAGATTGATTTTTGTACCTGTTTGATACGAACCAATAATGGTTTCTTGGATCGTATGCGGGACAATATTAATTTCAAACAATGCACCATCAACCACATTAACCGTAAGGCTCACACCATCAATCGTTATCGAACCTTTTGCCGCAATATATTTTGCCAAATCATCAGGTGCTTTAATTCTAAAACGTGTCGATCTACCATCATTATAGCGCGACTCAATCTCGCCAAGTCCATCCACATGACCACTTACCATGTGGCCTCCAAGACGAGTTTGCAAGGTCAGTGCTTTTTCTAAGTTAACATCAGATCCTTTTGATAAAGCGCCAAGAGATGTTAATGATAACGTCTCACGTGATATATCTGCCGTGAATGATGATTCTGTCATCGCAATGGCTGTCAAACATACACCATTAACTGCGATACTGTCACCCAAAGCAACATCAGACATATCCAACTTAGCGGTATTCACGACAAGCGCAATATCACCGCCTTTTGGCTGTAAGTCTGCAATTGTACCGATGGATTGGATAATACCTGTAAACATAATATAGCTTTGGCTATTTTAGGGCAGGACATTATCTACTAGCTAGGCTTAGAGTGAAAGCGCTATCAGATGATATTTAGAGGTATTAAACCCCGCCTATCAAATACTACTTTTTATAAAGATGCGGAGCTAAACGACGGTTATATTGCCAACCATGCCTACCAGCCTTATTTCCCATTTTAGGAACCTGATAAACAGCGTAAACGCGCCCTATTCTGGGGTTTAACTTAACGTATGTATTTAAAACATTCTTAACATACTTCTTCGTTTCTTTATAAGGTGGAATGCCTTTATGTCTATCAACCGCGCCTTCACCTGCATTGTAAGCCGCTATTATTTTTTTAAGATCTCCTTTATACCGATCTTTTAAAAATCGTAAATACTTGATACCACCACTAATATTTTGACTCGGGCTATAGCTATTGCGCACTCCAAAGCGCCTTGCTGTTGCAGGAATTAACTGCATTAAACCTTGTGCATTGGCATGAGATTTAGCCCTCACTTTAAAACATGATTCAGCGATAATAATGGCTTTAACCAAATCTTTATCAATACGATATTTGTGCGCATATTTTATAATATACTGATCAAAACGCTTAGCTTTGTGGTTGATTTGAGCGGCACTCCACGTTAAACAGTTTAAAGAAGTATTCTTCGCACGTTTTGGGGAGGTAGTACTTTTTGTCTTTGAGGATCGTTTTTTTGCTCTAGGATTTTCTGCTTTGGACTTAGTTACCTGTTGGCGATCTAAGTCCAACATTGCAAATCGTAATGTTTGCTCTGATATTGCTTTCTTATCAGGCACAGCCATCGCAACCTGTAACGGTAACAACATGGATAGTACAAACAATCTTATTGGAAATACTTTCACGCTGATTAACAACTTAAACTAAATTAGACAATACTAATATAGAAGTGATTATTGCACTTATCAAGCTTTAAAATAACCAATCTCACTTAGCACCGATGTTGCATACGCACCAGCAGGTAACGAAAAGCTCAAACAGACCACGCCTTTATCCACCAAAGTAATACTCAAATCTTTAACGCTCAATCTCAAAGCTTTGCGCTCTTGCTTCAAGCCATGCTTTTCTAAACCATCACAAAGCACATCAAACTGGCTCGCCACATCATTTTCAACAACCTCAATATTATCTTTAGAAGCTAAAGAGCCTCGCCCCCAAAGCGCGCCCGTCGGGTGAATCGCCTGATCTTGAACTCGTTGGGTGATCTCATCATCAACAACATCAGAAAAACATGACTTTGATCCATCCAGCATAAACACATCACCCTGCACTGCCTTGTTCCACGTACCATCCTTTATCCGTGTCGATAATATATGATTGAAAATCCATGAACGCGCGGCCGATAGATAAATACTACGTTTCGGACGACTCTTTACTTTAAATTCACCTTTGAACCATTGACTTGCTTTACGGATATTAGAATTATCATGTCCAAAACGTTGCTCGCCAAAATAATTAGGGATACCTTGGCTAACAATTTGAGAAACTGAATGTTTTAATTCTTCCTCATCACCTGAAAAATCACGAATGGTAATTTTAAAAGCATTACCTTTTAATGCACCACGTTTAAGTTTTCGATTATGGCGTTGCTCATCCAACAAAATTACTGAATCGGGTAACTGCTCCTTCCAATTTGGTGCTTCGCGCCCCGGCATTTGCACGCTAAACCATTGCGTTGTCACCGCGTGGCGATCTTTCATGCCAGCATAACTCACGTCTCTTCGAGGTACATCGGCAATTTTTGCTAATTGATCCCCAACCCAGTCAGTATTTTCGCCTGTTTTCTGAATATGCAACCAAACGTGCTCACCTGTACCTGATGGCGTGAATTGTTGAATTTCATCCACTTGAAAGTCTTCAGGGCACGACCTAATCACCCCCTTTAAAGTGCTATTGGCATTTACTTTTTCGAAACTATTACGCAATTCAGTCATAGAGCGGGAGTATGATCGCTTTTGGCATATAATCTCAAGCCCACCCCCCCTTTATTTCGATGATTTGTGTTTTAAGGAGAAACTGATCAAGTCCAATTATTTTTAGCTTGCCAAATCTGCGCTAAATTCTAATCGACTTAATCAGGCTCTCCTTAAAAAACTCTTTTACAAACACAAATCATCGAAATAAAGGGGGGGTGGGTAATAAAAATAGGGGTATTTAGCCTTTTGGGAGGTGTTTTTCTATTTTTTGCCATTTTTCAGCCCCCATAAGCTTAACTACACGTAGTTTCATACCTCTCCAGCCCTGCAGACCACCACTATGAACCATAGTTATGCTCGTTCCAGCTTCAAACTTTCCTGATTCGATCTGTTGCATCAAACCCATGCACATTTTGCTGGTGTAAATGGGGTCTAACAATATTCCTGTTTGCTCTAACCAATCCAAAATGAAATCCAACTGTGTTTCATCAAACTTCGCATAGCCACCATACGCTGCTGATTCAATTCTTAGGTTTTTATACGATTCATTTTCAGCATGAATAAAGTCTTCCACGCGCTTCTGCAAGCTTTTATCACGTAAAACGGCATATCCTATTACCGTTTGATTTTTTGATGCTCCACATACTAGCCCAGCAACAGTTGCACCTGTTCCACAGGCTACCGTAATAACATCACTTCGCCGTTTTATATTTTTTTCATACGCCTCATTGATCTCTTTTGCTAATTGAGCACAGCCTTTAATAGCATATTGACTACTCCCGCCTTCAGGAATAATCAAAGCTTTTGGGTATTGCTGCTGGAGCTCTTGTAAATAACTCTCATCATTGCGGCGCTTATAATCTTGGCGAGATATAAATTCCAGATGCATCCCTGCTTTTTCAGCATCTTGCAAGGTTGGATTAGTACGATAAGCTTCTTCACCACGAATAATGCCAATGCTTTTTAAATGGTGCTTTTTCGCCATCAAAGCAAGCGCATGAATATGATTGGAAAATGCCCCGCCAAAACTTAATAGCTCGCTATAACCATTGGTTTTTGCAAACTCTATATTGGGCATAAGTTTATAGATTTTATTACCGCTCGCTAGAGGATGAATCAAATCCGCTCGCGCCATTGATAGCGAAATACCCGATTTACCAAGTAAGCTATGTTGAACCTTTTGGACAAGTAATATCATATCAATCAAGAACCAAATAAAAACAATAATAGTGTTTAAATTGCAAAGGATAGCAAAATAAGGTATTTATCTACTGCTATAACAAAAAAATAATCATACATATTCATTAAACTGCTAGTTAGGAGCAACACATGACAAAAACCACTTTAATCAAATCATCACTAATCTCAATCGTATTAGCCACCTCTGCCGTAACAGTTGCAGATGGCGCGGCCACCTATAAAGACGCTTGCGCCGTTTGCCATACTGCAGGTATTGCTGGTGCTCCTAAATTAGGTGACAAGGCTGCATGGGCTCCTCGTATTGCTACCGGTATGGATGCTATGTATGGAGTTGCTCTAAAAGGTAAAGGCGCGATGCCTGCTAAAGGTGGCAGGTCTGATCTTTCGGATGATGCTGTTAAAGCAGTGGTTGATTACATGGTTGCGCAAGCAAAGTAACAACTTAGAAAATAATATCTGAGGCAGTCTTTAGACTGCCTTTTTTGTGCCTATGCTATGTGTTTTTCCGTATCCCAAAAGGTCACTACCCTGTCACTTGCAAATCCTGTAAAGTCCCTGCTTTATTTTTAATATTCAGAGACCTCAGCATAACTCTGGACGAGAGAAAAAAGAGAGTTAATTTTTCATGTTTTATTCAAAATATAAGCGTAATAGCGAGATATTGCGTGTTATTTTGGATGAAATATGGAAAAATTATAGTTTTTTTTATCCGTTCACGAGTTATGCAGAGGTCTCATTCAGTTAAACAAAATACAAAGGATACCATTATGGCACGTCTACCTGACTTTATTTCCCCTTCAATTCTTTCTGCTGATTTCGCTAGTTTAGGGCGCGAGGTGGATAATGTACTTAAATCAGGCGCTGATGTTGTACATTTTGATGTAATGGATAACCATTACGTGCCAAACCTAACCATTGGCCCCCTAGTTTGTGATGCACTTCGTAAACACGGCGTAACCGCTGAGATTGATGTTCACTTAATGGTGCAACCAGTTGATCAACTAATAACAGATTTTGCAAAAGCTGGTGCGAGTTACGTTACCTTCCACCCTGAAGCTTCTAAGCACGTTGATCGTTCACTTCAATTAACACGCGACCTTGGTTGTAAGTCTGGTCTAGTATTTAACCCTGCTACATCATTAAATGAACTTGAATATGTTATGGATAAAGTTGATCTTATCATGTTGATGTCGGTTAACCCTGGTTTTGGCGGTCAGAGCTTTATCCCTTCAACACTTACAAAGCTAAAGCAAGTGCGTAAGATGATTGATGATTCTGGTTACGACATCCGCCTTGAAGTTGATGGTGGTGTTAAAGCTAATAACATCCGTGAGATTAAAGAAGCAGGTGCAGATATGTTTGTAGCAGGTTCTGCAATCTTTGGCGCTAACAACCAAGATGATCCTAACCACTACGATTCAATTATCACAGAGTTCCGTTCTGAGTTAGCAAAAGCTAACGTATAAAATAAGTTTGCCGCTGAACCCACAGAAAACACGGAAATTAAAAGCAAAAAAAGTTCATAGATAAGACCTCACTCCTAAAAGATAAGGTCTTATATTTTTCTTTTTTCCGTGTCCTTCCGTGGATTCCATGGCAAAAGTCTTTAAGGTATAAATCATGTCTAAAATATTCACCCCAGAACTCATTATGATTGACGTTGACGGAACGCTTGTCGATTCTGTCCCTGATCTTTCTTGGTGTTTAGATGAAACACTAAAGCAAGTAGGCTTGCCACCTAGAGGCGAAGCTGCTGCACGTGAGTGGGTAGGTAATGGCGTTATTCGCATTGTAGAACGCGGTATTGCCAATGACCTTGATGCCCCACACGATGCTGATATTTTTGAAAAAGCGATGCCAATCTTCCGCGAGCTTT
>Ga0256840_1000805_pt1 | contig 31208 bp, 30 predicted proteins | sample 355202metaG_FD_185969 | JGI IMG/M metagenome (GOLD analysis project Ga0256840, IMG submission 185969) | Hydrothermal vent microbial communities from Mid Atlantic Ridge, Atlantic Ocean - 355-202 | ecosystem: Environmental > Aquatic > Marine > Hydrothermal vents | place: Atlantic Ocean: Mid... | reverse complement strand
ATTATGCAATAGAAAACAATAAGCAGCGTCTATGCTTATGTGCAAGGGATGTTTAGAAAATTGTTGTGCCTACCTTATTGATAGGTCAAAAATTTTATGAATGCGCCTTTGTATGCAATGATAGGTGCTTTCTTGAGTTTCTATTGCATAATTCGGATTAAACCTAAGAAGTAATTTCGATCTTGTTTCTTCCATTTTTTTTGGCTCTATATAGCATCTCATCAGCTTTTATTATGGCTTCTTTAAAGTTATTAGAAGAGTTGACATGCAGATTTAAACCAATTGAGACAGTAACATCTATATTTAAACCTTCATCAATCCTTATAGGAATTGTACTTATAGTCTCTTTAATTCTTTTTGCTATATTTTTTGCAGTCTCTTTGTGAGAAGATTTTACAATAACCAAAAACTCTTCACCACCATATCTTATAACCACATCATCAGTTCTAATTGATAAAAGTATTTTTTTAGCAACACTTGACAAAACCTTATCACCAACAAGATGCCCATAGGTATCGTTTACTTGTTTAAAGTGATCTATATCTATCATCATTAAAGAAATTTTATCTCTTTTTATGCTACTAATCAACTCATTTAAGTAGTGTCTATTATATAATTTTGTCAGAGAATCGATAGTCCTATGCCTATACTGATTGTAAAATAAAAATGCTTGAAAAGTTACTATTAGAAAAATAACTAAAAGAAAAACTAAAAAATTATTTAAAAAGTGTTCTAGAGGAATCAACAGCTGAGAAAATTGCAGAAATTCTTTTATGGAGATATCTAAAACTAAAATACACTCAATTTTTCCATTTATAACCATAGGAGATAGATAGGTAAGCCAAAGCTCTTCAGCCTTATCCTGTATATCATAAGTATCTTCCTTTCTTTTTAAAAGCTCTTGCCATAAATTTTGATTCAACGGAAGAAACTTCTGGTTCAATTCAGCCCTTTGATCTATACTTGAGCCATCTGCTACATAACGAAATGAACCATCTTTATCTTGATAAACCATATAAACATATTTAAATTCATCATTTATATAGTAAGACAAGATTTTATTTATTTCATTTGCTTTAGAGGGATTATCTACAATAAAATGTACATTGTGTTCAAGGTTAAACTCTTTTAATTGAGTTTTTATTATGCCTGCAGTTCTTTTAGCTCTATTTGCTTCTATGTTATAGATTTCCTCTTTATGAGCTTTTAAGACATCTTGAAAATTAAAGAAAAAATATACCGTCCCAAATAGAATTAAAAATGATATTATGAAAAATAGATTTTTATTTAGTAGAGTTAACCTTTGCATTGCTTAATCTAAAAATTTTTCAAAATCTTTACTAAAAGAGATGCCGAGCTTTTTCGCTACACTCTCTCTTATGATTATATTTGGTCTACCCTTTTGCCAAAAAAAGACTCCTAAAATATCTGGATACTTTTTAAAAAGTTTATATGAAGTTGCAAAGATATATTTTTTATAGGAAAATCTTTTATAGTTAAACTCTTGTGATAAAAAAAGTATGTCTGCATTCTGAGCTGATTTTATTAACTCTATGTTATATAAAAAGTTGCTATGTCTATAAAATTTTTCATCATCTATGCTAACTTTTACTATATCTTTTTTAACCACTTCATGCGCAATCTTTGAGATAATCTGTAACTTTATCTCCATTGCACTAAAGCCAAAAAGCAAAGATGTAGAAAAAATGGTTAGTAATAACTTTTTCAAAACTTATACTCCATACCTACCCAAAATTCTCTATCTACATTTTGAACATCATCTATAACAGTTAACTTATTATTAAGAGGATTGTAACCTATATAATCGCTACTAAGTGCCTTATCAAGAACATTTATCCCTTTTATATAGAGAGTTAAATCTTTTGAGTATTCATAATTTAGAGTAAAGCTATAGTTCCAACCATCTGGATTTTTATCTCTCCCATATGTATAATCCAAAGAGTTATATGTATCTAACTTTCCAAATTTTCTATAGAGTGAAAAACTAGCACCATAATCATTACTATATCTATCTTCAAAATTTAAACCATAATCCGCTGCAACTGCCCAAAAATTTATATCTATTCTACCTTCATTTAAAAATTTATAAGAATACTCTAAAGAGATTGAATCAAAAATATTGGTATCTGAAAAGTTTTTGAGACCATTTTCATCTCTAAAAATACCCTTTCTCGAAAAAGTTCTTCCAAAAAGTATAGAGTACTTTAAATCATTTTTATTCCAAATCAATTTAGAGTAAACACCATAGGCAGTCTCAGGCTCTAAGTTATAAATACCACCATAAGTTAATTCATTCACAAGTAGTATAGCATTTGCAGGGAAAAATGAACCATATGTAGCAAATGTTTTTTGCATAAAATCACCATCTTTGTAGATATGTCCTAATCGAGCACCATATATAGCTTTACCCTTTATATCTGAGCTCTCATTATAATATTGTGCACTGAGTGAAGCAATTAAGCTATTTTTTTCATTTAGTTTGTATCTTGTTTCACTAAAAATTGAGCTTATATTCTCTTGGTTATACTTAATGGAATCAGAAAAATCTATGCCATTTAGCTTATAATCCTTAAAATCAAACCTCTTTAATCTATTGCTTATACCAAACAAGAGAGAAATATTGCTAAATTTTATCTCTTTAATCAATTTTAAATCTAATAAATGCTCCTTCATTTTAGTATAAATTGAGTTATATGGAACTCCATCTATGAAACCTAGCGGTGAAGTTGAACGCTCTTTTAAAATATTTTTAAAATAGTTATAATTCAAAACAAATTTCAAATCTAACTCATCTTGCTTATAAACATACGATGTTGAGAAAAAATCATACCTTACATCATTATCTATGGGAGTAATTTCTAAACTAAGACCTGTAAAATTCCTCAATTTTCCCTTCAAGATTTGTAAATCCAAAGTGGAATTACCGCTTTTCACCTGAGAAAAGAGATGAAAAAAATTTTTATCTCTTGAGAGTGTTGAGTTTTGATTGTAGTACTCTTTTTTATTTAGATTGGTATAGTTTATGTAGCTAAAGTATGAAAAATTTTCTAACTCATCTGATGTATACCAGTATGTATTAGACGAACCTTTTTGATTTAGTGAACTACCAAGCAGTTTTACATTCTCTCTACTTGGGGTTTTTGTATATATCTTTATAATAACAACAGATGGCTCTATCGCAATCTTATAGGATGGGATTCCATGATAAACCTCTATGTGGTCTATATAAGCTATATCTGATTGACCAAAAAATCTTAAACCACTACCAAAAATAGGAGTGACTATCTCTCTGTCATTTATAAATAGTCTTACCATCGATGGCGAATTGATTTGCAATGGTTGATAAAATGGATCAGTTGTCCCAAAGGCATCTAGTTTATTTTTTAAAAAGGGAATTTTTTCCAATAACTCACCAAAAGAGTTAATTTTCATCCTATCTAAATCTTCTCTAGTAAAAACTGATATAAATCCTGCACTCTCTTCCTTTGTGTAGTTAGATAGATCATCTTTTGACCTTAAGCTACTAAGTAATGCACCTATTGTTTGAGATAGCAAAAAAGTTTTAAATAGTAACATAATAATAACAAATCTAACAAACACCTAAATCTCCGATAAAATTATGTAGTTTTCTTAAGTAGTATTATACATAAATTTTATTAAAAAGAAAATTTTTTATTTAAGGTAAAATATAAGTATATTTTAAAGTTATTTAGATATACTTTCATTTCCTAAAAGAGATGGCCTGATAGCTCAGTCGGTAGAGCAGATGACTGAAAATCATCGTGTCGGTGGTTCGATTCCGCCTCAGGCCACCACCTCCTTTTGAAATGAAATCACCAAATTTTTTATAGAATTTAAGCGCTTTATAAATTATACGAATGACTATTTTTGCTTAAATTCAACAGTAGCACCAAGCTCCCCCTTCTTGGTGCTATTTTTTCTCTTTGTGATGTTTTACCTGCCATCTAAGACTTTTGTACTTGAGTTTATCCTTTATCTGTTTTACCTTTTCTATATCTTCCATATTGACACTTATTCTTGTATGTTCTATGTCATCACCCTCAGCTATGTCAATATTGTCAGCTTTTTTTAGAGCAAGCTTTTGAGACGGAAAAACACTTCTGTGTCCAGTTATAAGAAATGCTATAACAACGCTAACTGCAGCATAGTGAGAAATTTGAGTTCCAAAAAGTTCTACTGCCATAATTATAGAGGCTATAGGAGAGTTGGTTGTACCAGCTAAAACACTAACGAAACCCAAAGCTGCAAATAGTTCAATATTATCTCCAATCAAATGTCCAAATGTTACCCCACTAGTGGCTCCAACAAAAAATATTGGAGTGATTATACCACCACTCCCTCCAGCACCAAGAGTTAAAGAGGTAAAAAAAGTTTTTATAATAAAATCATACCAGTTTATATTGTCTGTTAAAACAACATTATTGTGAAAAACTTCTGCAATTGTATTTAACCCAAGTCCAAGATATTTATCGCTTATAAAAAATGAAAAAACCACCATGACTAACCCAGCTACAAAAGCCTTTTTATAATCACTATATGGAATTTTTTTTATATAACTTTCAATCTCGTTTATAACTGTTATAAACCAATCCGAAACAAATCCAAAAAATACACCAGCCAACACTACTTTTCCAATCAAATCAAGATTCAAATCCAGGCTTCGAAAGAAATCAACATCATAGTATGTATACTCAACTCCTAAAAACTGTGCTGTAGTAAAAGCCGCAAATCCAGCTATGAAAGATGGTAAAAGCACATCATACATTATAACACCAATTATAAGAACCTCTATACCAAAAATTGCTCCTGCTATTGGAGTGCCAAAAACTGAAGCAAATCCAGCACTTATACCACAAATAACAAGTTTTTTTCTATCTCTATTTGAAAATCTTAATATCGTTGAAGCAAAAGATGCTGCTCCAGCACCTATTTGAGCTCCAGGTCCTTCTTTTCCAACTGAGCCTCCTGCAAAAATTGTTATAAGAGTTGCTACAAGTTTTACAGGAATAACTTTTATATTGATTAAACCATCTCTCTTGTGAACAGCCTCAATAACCTTTTCAGTACCGTGTCCAGTTGCATTTTTATCAAAAGTCTTAACAATCCAAATAGTAAGCATCAATGCAAAAGGAAGTAAAAAGTAGTAATGAAATGGTAAAAGCTCTCTATTTGCCTCCGCACCATGTAAAAGTTTGAGAAATATAGACATCAAAGCACCTATCATGATCCCAACTACAGAAGAAAGTATAAGCCACTTTGCAACGCTAAAAAATATTACAGTTTGCTCAGCTAAATGTTTTCTCACAATTTTTCACCTTAATTTTCCTTTGTTGCAAGTAAACTCAACAAAAAATCCCCCCACAACTTGTACAATCACACTCTATAATAAAACTCTTAATTTTTAGTACATTATAACTCTTTATTGCTAAAAAGTATATCGGCATTTAATCACAATTTTCAATACAAATTTTATACCTCTTTATAATTCCACCACAAGACTCATAACAAATATCAAAATCTTTATCGCAACTACACTCATTTGAACAAGATGAATTAAAAAACTTTAAAATTTCTTCAAACTCAACTCTCTTAGGCTCTTCCGGTCTTTTAGGAGCATTTGTTTTTAATTCTAATAAGTTTTTATAGATTTCATCCTCTCTTCTACATGCATATGTATCTTTCTTTTTTTTACACTCTTTTGAAAAATAGTTATAATCATCATTCAACTGTTTTTCTTTATATAAAAAAATTTTTTGTCTATTTTTAAACTCTTCAAGTGCTAAGATATATTTTTTATACTCCTCTTTATAGTGTAAATCTTTTTTATCATAAAGCTTTTTTGCTTTATTGTACGCCAAACTCATACATAATTTGTGCTGTGTTGTACATCTACTTTGACATAAACTTTTATCTAGTTTACATTCTGCCAAACAAACCTTAAATTCACTACTCGTTGAGGGCTTATATTCACTTATCACTTTATATTTTGGTGAACACCCCATAAAAATCATTAAAATAAAAAAAACAGATAAATACCTTAGCAAACCCAATCCTCTCTTATTATATCTTCATCCACAACTCTTCCAATACTTTTGTGAAGTCCCCAATAATAATCAACAAACTCCTCTATATCTTCCCTGATTGGCTTATAAACTCCACTCTTTAGTATAGCATATCTATCTAAAAACTCTTTAGCATCTCTTTTTTCTAAGTAGTGAGTTGCCAAACTTTCATAACAAGATATATACCACTCTTTTAATATATTTTTTTTTGACAAATCAATCTTTAGCTCATCTTCAAACATTAATGTACCGCTCTCAAAAAGCCCACTTAGGTGAATCAACCCCTCACAGTAGTATGGTTGAACCTCGTTCGTTTGCATCCAGGCTATAAGCCCCACAGCTCTTTTAATAATATCTCTTAGCACATATTCACTAATATTTTCATCTTCATTCATAAAAAATGCAACCAAACCACCAGCAGTAGCTTTAAACTCCTCTATATTTTTAAAAACACCATTTCTGTTCATTCTAGTCTCTGTATCATTATCTAGCCAAAGTATATGCCCATACTCGTGTCCTATGGTTGAAATTTCATAAACTTTATGCCAAAGCTCCTCTTTTTTAAAGACAAGCTCCCTCTCTTTTTGCATAAACTCTTTACCAAAAATCTTTGTCTGAATTTTTAAAAATGGCTTTGCTCTCAAACTATCTAGTATATTATCACTAAAAGCAAAAATCTTCTTTCCATGCTCTTTTGTAACCTCTTCATCATTTGGTACAACTTGAGCCGAAAAAAGCCCATTGAACTCTGAAGCATAAAAGAGCGCTGGTCTTCCTATGTATAGGTTCACTCTTTCAAGGTTAGTTAGTGTTAAATTAAAAACACTCTCTCTTTGCTTACCTATTTTTTTAAAAAGAGACCTATACATAAAAAGTATATTTTCATATGTTTTGTTCGCATCAAGATTTTTTGTATTTGTAATTCTAACATCCCACTCCAGAGCAACTGCTTTTCTATAGTGATCCTCATAATACTCCAAAGGATGCCCTACTTGAATAGGACTAACAATCTTCATCCATGCCCTATCAACATCTTGCCACCGCTTAACAAGCTCATCTCTTCTTGTTTCACTAAGAGCATCTTTTATGGCTATAAAATAGTTAATATATTCATACTTTTGATTTGTGTCTGGATCTTCAAGCGTACTAATGCTTCTTAGAAGCTTTTCAATCTCTGTTAGAACTCTTTTAACTTCATCTCTAAAAAACTCAGCATAACTCTCTACACTATACTTTTCATCCTCTTGTCTGACTAAAACAGAGTACGCCCTATCGGCCTTTTTGCCATCTTTATAAATATCATACAGTCCATTTGAATTTAAAAACTCTATAACTCTATCACCGAACTTTTTTTTAAGTTCTATATTTTGAGTTTTTATAATGTAATTAGTCCACTTCGTTTGCCAATTGCTAAATTCAATCCCAATCAAATGAACACCTCTTAGTAGTGCCCTATAGAACTCATTTAAAAGTTTTTTCTCTTCAATGGTGTCTAAAAGCTCTTCGTACCTCTTTATATAAAAATCTTTCACCCATATATAAGCTTTTTGCTTTACTTCATCAATATAATCACCACTAAAATTTTCATTTGTTAGAGATTGAACGAGTTGATCATCCCTTAAAGCAATTAGTCTTGTAAGAGCAGAGAGTCTATTTTCTTTAGTGCGTTCTAAACCAACTTGCTTTAAAAAATCATCAATAAACTCCCTCTGTTTTAATAATCTACCCTCACTTTCAACTATCTTAAACCATTCGCCTAACTCTTTTTGTCTTAAACTTACAATCTCATAAAGCTCATCTAAATCTTCTTGAAATTTTTTTTCCATATTCTTCTCATTTTTTGATACAATTATATCAAAAAGTTATGGGATTATTACGAAAAAAAATAGAGAATTCGAAATCAACAGATATCTATCAAGGGGAATAATTGAATCACTGACCTTACGCACCATATGCACACCTAGGTGATAAAAGTTGCACTCTAATGCAAGGAAGTGTAGCAAAATTGTAGTTATTCTACTATGAAGCTATGCTGACGCAGCAGTAGGGTGCAAATTTTATCATCCTGCCTAGGTGTGTTTATAGTGCGCAAGATCAGTAATTAAAGCAGATATACTTAAGCTCGATCCTAAAAAATCCATTTTAACACTCAACAATTTAAGGGCACCTCCTGTTGAAAGAAGTGGCATTAGAATTGTTCTAAATATAAATATATTAGCAACTCTGATAATAAAAAATAGAAAAATATTGCAAGGGTATATTCTCTCAATATCTGAAACATCTATCTTACTTCATTCAAAAGAGGATTTTTGGGGATTAGAGTTAACTTTGCAATTTCAATTGCCAACAGAAAAGAGCTTTTTGACTCAAATCCAAACAAAGGCTATACTTAGCAATAAAGCAAAATGATATATTGTCACAATTAAAAACTAAGATAAAAAGTACTACCCTTAGAAAGTTTTGAATCTATTTTTATACCAATATTGTAACTTTTACAAATAGATTTAACAATATCTAGTCCTATTCCAAAGCCACCACTAAGGCTACTTCCTCTTTCAAATCTGTCAAAAATTTTATCTTTATCTGCTTCTTTTATGCCTATGCCTTCATCCTTTATGCTCAAAGTTCTATCTTTTAGCTTAATCTCAATTTTCGTCTTTGGATAAGAATACTTTAATGCATTGGAAAGTAAATTATTTAAAACCTGTTGAATTCTATATTTATCCATAAAAACATATGTACTTTCAAGCTCATATACTATTTCATTTCCTTTTAAGTTGGCTATCTCTTCAAAAAATTTTATACTATCCAATACAGCATCTTTTAAGTCAAACTTTTCATTAAAAATTTCATCCTTATCATTAAACGCAATAAATGAGAGAGAATTATAAATTTGAGAAATTAATTTTGAACTAATAGCAATATGATTTAAAACTTTTTTATCTACTTTATCGCTATTTTTTAAAGAGGAGACACTCATTAAAAGAGCTGAAACAGGAGTGTTTATGTCATGAGCACTATCTTTCAAAAAAGAGTTCAACTTATCTACCCTAGACTTTATCGGTGCAATTAAAAGTTTACTCAAAAAATACCCTATCAAGGCAATAAAAAATAGAGATGCTAAAGCAACACTTCCTATTAAAAATATCAATTTAGTTTTTTCACCAAGAAACTGATTGCCTTCAATTACAATATAATAAACTCCAAGTAATGGCTCTTCAAGCCTATCAATATAAAATTCATAATTATTATTTTTATAAAATTTATTGTTAAAGTTTATAGATTTAGACTTTAAATTAGAATAAATTGGATTTTTGTTAGCATCAAATAATCCTACTCTAAGTCTATTTGACTTTGGATTAAAAATATATTTTTTGTGTTCCATATGTGAATGCATTAACTCTTTTTCTATCCACATTGCTTTTTTAGACATTTCAATCAAACACTTTTCTTTTATGGATGCCATCTCTTTTTTATAGTACAAAACACCTATAATAACTACCAAAACCATTGCAGAAAAAACATAGATCAATAAAAAACTTATAAGAGCACTTCTTTCCTCTTTATTCAAAACAGTATCCACTTCCTCTAATTGTTTGAATTCTATCTTTTCCCAAAATATTTCTTATTTTTTTGATATAAACCCTAATAGTAGCATCACTTGGCATTGATTCATATTCCCAAAGATTCTGTATTAACTCTTCAGAAGAGATAACTCTACCTCTATGTAAATTTAAATACAAAATTATTTCAGACTCTTTTTTTGATAATTGAAAAATTTTATCTCCAACATAAAGCCTATTTTTATCACCTGCTAAAAAAGATTCACAACCTAAATCAATCTTAGATTCACTATTTAATCCAAACCTCTTTTGTATATTTTTAATTCTTAAATCCAATTCTTCCAAGTCAAACGGTTTTTTTATATAGTCATCACAACCATTTCTAAATCCACGCTTCAAATAAGTCGTATCTTGATATGCAGTTATAACAATTATGGGTGTTTTATTTTTATACTCCCTTATCTGTCTTAAAACTTCTAAGCCAGGTATTTTCGGTACATTTATATCTAATATTATTAAATCAAAATTAAAATTATTAACTTTATCTAATGCACTCTCACCATCTTCAACATGAGTCACATTAAAACCACACTCTTGAGTCAAAAAAGAGCTTATAATATCAGATAAAATCAAATCATCTTCTAGTAGTAAAACTTTCATAATATAAATTCTACTATATTTTGTTGTCAATTACTAGTATCTGTTTTCTCACTAACTCTTTTAAAGCTGGTTTCAAAAAGGCTTTAACATCATTTATATGCTCTTTCGATAAGTTTGCAATAACTTTTAAGCTTTCTTGCATAGAGCTTTTTTTAAAAGCTTTTAAAAAAATATACAATATCTCAGAAACCTCTCTATAATACACACTATAATCACCAAAATCATAATAAGCTAAAAGATAGGTATCAAGTTTTTTATTAAAATTCTCTTTTTCAAAAACTTTATATTCTAACTTTTTTAGTGAAAAATTTTTATTTAATCTGTATTTATTATCATATGAAAATTTTTTTTGTTTATATTTTTTATAATGTTTCATAGCAAGATTGACTTCTATCCACTCAAACCATAGCAAATCATCTAAAAATGGATATTTTTCTTTTATAAAATTGTTTATTTTTATAAATTTTCTAAACTCATTGGGCATTTTCCAAACTAAGTGCTTTTTTGCTCCATATCTCATAAATTTTTGAATTAAATTTTCAAACTCTTTTTTATCTACAATTTCATAAAAAAGTGGATAAGCATTACTTAAAATTTCAAAATAGCGATGATAAACAAGTGCTTTATATACCCTATACCCTTGATGTTTTTTGGGAGACTCTTTTCTTCTAAGTGTTATATCTATAAGTTTTTTTTGCTCACTATATTCATACACTATTAACAACCTTTTGCATAGTATCAAACTCTTTTTTCATTGCCTTATAACTTGGAATATTATTGTCCCTTTCTATCATCACTGGAATCTTTATTTTAGACAAAGTATACTTTAGAAATTCCCAAACCTCATGCTTTACTTTCATACCATGAGAATCTATGATCATACCCAAGTCATTATCATAATAGTGCCCCGCAACATGTATATATGCACAGTTTTTCAAATCTAATCTATCTATAAAACTATAAGCATTAAAATTATGATTTATTGAATTGACATATATATTATTAACATCCAATAAAAGTTTTACACCACTTTTTTGCATTAGTTCATTTAAAAAATCTACTTCACTCATATCAGAATCTGGCACATAGTAGTATGTAGCATTCTCCAATATAAGTGAACGCTCAAGAGTATCTTCTACGATTTTAACTTTGTGACTAATTCTATCTATAACTTTTTTAGTCATACTAAGAGGCAGTAAATCATAAGTTTGATTGCCCATCAATGATGAAAAACTTATGTGATCAGAATAGTATTCAATATTATATCTATCTAAAAACCGTTTCATTTTCTTAAGAAATTTCATATCAACAGGCTCTAAAGAGCCTATTGATAAAGATAGTCCATGTGCAACTACAGGTCTTAAGGAAATCATCTCTTCAAATTTTTCTCGATGATGAAATGGTATATTAAACCAATTTTCAGGTGCTATCTCCCACCAATCTGGTAAAAAACCATTTTTATCAACCTCCTGTAGGAAATCTCTTCTTAACCCTAGACCTAATCCGTAAATGTTGTTCATACCTTGAACCTTTGGATTATCCACAACTACCTGAACCACATTTTGCATCAGTACTCTTACTAGATTGCTTTAATTTTTTACTTTTTTCATCCATCTCTTTAGAAGCTTTTTTATTTCCACAGCTACCACCTCCACACTTTCCATCTTTCTTTTTCATCACAGTTGTGTTTGAATCACTTTTTTTCGAACCACACTTTCCGCTTCCACATTTTCCACTTCCACAACTACCACTACTTGCAATTGAAGCTGTTGCAGTTATGAGAGACGATCCCAAAAGAATACCAGCTAATTTAAGCCTATTTTTTCTTTTCATACTTTTTCCTTAGTTTTAAATTTGTATAAAATTATAACTATTTAGTGTGTATCTTTTGTGTAATAATTTTTATGGTATACTTCCATCCCATGATTAGAAAAATATTTAAAAGAAGTAACAAAAAAGGCAAATTAGACGAATTTATAAAAAAATATAATATTCCTAGAGAGTACCTAAGCATAAATAGAAAATCAATCACAAAAGGCTTAGCAATAGGGATATTTTGGGGTCTTATACCTATGCCATTTCAAATGGTTGCAGTTGTACTTACTACCCCTTTTATAAAATTTAATGTTCCCATAGCCATATCTATGGTATGGTTAAGTAACCCAATCACTATGCCATTTATGTACTATTTTGAGTATAAAACAGGTACATTTTTACTAGGAATGCACTCTTTACATGTAGAGCTTTCCATAGAGTGGTTCAAACAAAACATTGAGGAGATATTTGTACCCCTTTATATTGGAACACTATTTTACTGCATAACTCTACCTACCCTTGCATATTTTGTAGTTGATTGGCTTTGGATTCACTCCGTTAAAAAAGAGAAAAGGCACCAAAAAAGAAAAGATAATCGAGCTAAAAACTCCACAAAATTTTTGTAATCATTTTGAAACTTTAGTATGTCATACTTCTATTTTATTTTAAATAGGAGGAGTTCGTATGAAGTTCAAATCATTGGTTTTTGTTGCACTTTTAGCAGTTGCGGCAAATGCAGCTACTAACATAACCTGGTGGCATGCAATGGGTGGAAGATTAGGTGAGGTTGTAAATGAATTGGCCGATAAATTCAATAAATCTCAAAATGAATACAAAGTAACCCCAATCTACAAAGGTGGATATGAAGATACAATGACAGCAGGTATTGCTGCATTTAGAGCAAAAAAATCACCTGATATTATCCAGATTTTTGATGCAGGTGCAGCTACTATTATAAATGCAAAAGGTGTAGTTTACCCTGTTGCAGACCTTTTTGATAAGTATGGAGTCAAGTTTAATGCAAATGACTACATAAGTGGCGTTAGAAACTTTTATGCTGATTCAACAGGAAGAATGATCGGTTCTCCATTCAACAGCTCAACCCCTGTAATGTACTACAATAAAGATATTTTTAAAAAAGTTGGTATAAAAAACCCTCCAAGAACTTGGGAAGAGTTTGAAAGTATTGCAAAAAAACTAAAAGCAGCAGGATATATTGGCTTAGCTCAAAGTCATAGTCCTTGGATCTGGGCTGAGAACTTTCATTCACGCCACAATATTATGCTAGCAGACAAAAACAATGGTTTTGATGGATTAGCAACCAAAATAAACTACAATAACCCCGCAATGGTTTATCATTGGAATAAAGTAAGAGAGTGGAGTACAGAGGGTTATTATAAGTACTTTGGTAGAGGCTGGGGAGATAATCAACAAGCATTTTATGATCAAAAAGTAGCTATGTGGTTGGGCTCTAGTGGTTCTTTTGGTGGTTTAAGAAAGGGGGCTAAATTTAACTTTGGTACAACCTATCTTCCTTACTGGAAAAAGTTTATAGATGAGGGAGCTCAGACTTTTATTGGAGGAGCTGCTCTATTTGTTTTTAGTGGTAAAAGCGATGAGAAGTACAGAGGAGTCGCAAAATTTTTACAATTTTTAACAAATCCTAATAATCAGTACTACTGGCACAAAGAGACAGGATATGTACCTATAACAAAAGCTGCTTATGAGTTGGCAAAAAAAGATGGTTACTATAAAACTACTCCTGATGCTGAAATTGGAATAAAACAATTGAGCTTACCGACAAGAGAGTGGACAAAAGGATATAGACTTGGTAACTATGTTCAAATTAGAGAAGTTATGAATGTAGAGTTTGAAAATATTATAAATGGTAAAAAAAGCTCTAAAGAGGCATTAGATAGCATCTGCGTAAAAGCAGATAAACTTTTGAAAAAATTTGCAAGAACTTATAGATAAAAAAGTAGGAGCCATCAGGCTCCTCAGGATGTAGTATGAAAAAGGTTCAATTTGAAAATAAATTTTTACCATATCTTTTTATTGCTCCACAAATAATAATTATAGTTGTTTTTTTTCTATGGCCATCGGCTATGGCATTTTACTACTCCTTTACAATGGAAGATGCTTTTGGCATAAGTAGTCAATTTGTTTGGTTTGAAAATTATAAAGATGCAATTTTAAACAAAGAGTACTTTAAAAGCTTAACTTTTACACTTATTTTTTCTATCTTAATTACAGCTATTTCACTTTTTAGTGGACTTTTTTTAGCATATAAAACAGATAAAATTATCAAAAAGCAGAGCTTTTATAGAACTCTTTATATGTGGCCATACGCTATAGCTCCAGCAGTTGTTGGACTTATGGCATCTTTCTTTTTTTCAGAAAGTCATGGTGATGCTTATAAATTTTTACACAATATTGGCTGGAATTTTGAACCTAAAAGTGATCCTTTTGCAGCACAATGTATGCTTATTTTTGTAGCTTCTTGGAAGCAGATAAGCGTAAATTTTATATTTTTTCTATCTGCTTTGCAAAGTATTCCAAAATCTATTATTGAAGCTTCTTTGATAGATTGTCAAAGTGATAGTAAAAGGTTTTGGACTATCATCTTCCCACTATTAGCCCCAACTACTTTTTTTCTTTTAATCACAAATATAATTTATGCCTTTTTTGATACCTTTGGATTGATTGATACTACAACAAGAGGTGCTCCTATGGGCGAAACAAAAACTCTTGCTTATAAAATATATTTAGATGGATTTTTAGGAGCAGATGTTGGTGGATCATCTGCTCAATCTGTAATTTTAATGATCTTTATACTACTTTTAACTATTTTTCAATTCAAATACCTAGAAAAGAGGATTCACTATTGAAAAAAGACACTATAGCTAACCACTTGACATTAATTGTATTTAGCCTTCTCTTTTTAGTTCCAATTTGGGTTATATTTGCATCCTCCACACATCTACCTAAAACCATATTAAATGATGGACTTCAGTTCTTTTTGGGAGATAATTTCATAGCCACTTATAAAAGTATACTATTTGAAAACAGTGGCTATACAAAACAAGTAACTGTATATAGGATGCTCATTAACTCACTCATACTAGCACTAGGATTTGCTTTTGGGAAGGTAATTATCTCTTCACTTGCAGCCTATGCTATAGTGTATTTTAGATTTAAAATGGCAACATTTTTATTTTGGGTTATTTTTTTAACTCTACTTCTTCCACTTGAAGTTAGAATTGTGCCATCTTTTGAAATTTTAGCAAAGCTAAATCTTTTAAACTCATATACAGGATTAATCGTTCCACTAATTGCTTCGGCAACTGGTACATTCTTTTTTAGACAATTTTATAAATCTATACCTGATGAGCTTCTTGAGGCAGCAAAACTTGATGGAGCAAATAGTTGGCAATTTTTTATAGATATACTCGTACCTCTTTCAAAAACTATGATGGCAGCACTCTTTATAGTTATGTTTGTGGTTGGTTGGAATCAATACCTATGGCCAGTCATGATGACAACTGAGCCTCAATACTCAACAATTTTACTAGGCATAAAAGAGGTTTATCAAAGTAATTTTGAAGGAAGCTATCTGCCTGAATTCAATAAAGCATTTGCTATGATAATTTTAGCCCTTATAATACCGGTATTAGTTGTTATAATATTTCAAAGATGGTTTATAAAGGGTTTAGTTGATTCTGAAAAATAAGGATGAAAATGTCTTACTTAACACTTAAAAATATCTCTAAAAGTTATAATCAAAAAGATCAAATTATAAAAGATTTGAGCTTAGAGGTACAAAGAGGAGAATTTATAGTCATAGTTGGTCCTAGTGGGTGTGGTAAGTCCACTCTTTTGAGGATGATTGCGGGCTTAGAGACCATAAGTAGTGGGAAGATTATTATAGATTCTAAAACTGTCAATCAAATTCCTCCAGCTAAAAGAGATATTGCAATGGTTTTTCAAAACTATGCACTATATCCGCATATGAATGTTGAAGAAAATCTATCCTATGGCTTAAAAAATAGAAAAATTTCAAAAGATGAGATATCTAAAAGAGTAAACGAAATCTCCAAACTTTTACAAATTGATGAATTATTAAAAAGAAAACCAAGTCAATTAAGTGGTGGTCAAAAGCAAAGAGTTGCTATGGGAAGGGCTATCATTAGAAAACCTAAACTTTTTTTATTTGATGAACCACTCTCTAATTTAGATGCAAAATTGAGGCATCAAATGAGAATTGAGATAAGAAAACTACATGATAAATTAGGAATAACTTCTATCTATGTTACACACGATCAAGTAGAAGCTATGACACTTGCAGATAGAATTATAATCTTAAATCAAGGAAAAATTGAACAAATTGGTACTCCATCTGAAATCTACAAAAAACCAAAAACTGTTTTTGTATCTAAATTTATGGGTACACCCCCTATGAATGTATTGAAACTTGCTGTAGAGAAAAACTCTCTAACACTCTTTAATAAAAATATACCACTAAAAATAAACTATGAAAATGATTATATCTATGTTGGTATAAGAGCTGAAGATATAGCTCTTGAAAAAATAAAAGAGAGCATAGAGTTTGACATTTACATAGATATGATAGAGCATTTAGGTTCAGAAAGTTTGATATATACGACTATAAACAAGCAACAACTAGTCATAAAAAGTAATCATTTCTTGGAAAAAAAAGAGAGTTCTATCAAAATTTATATAGATCCAAATAAGCTCTATTTTTTTGACTATAAAAGCTTAAAAAATTGTACAAATTTATAGCTCTCATTTTGCAAAAAAAGACAATTTTTAGATATGATATACCACCTCAAACATAGATAGCTATGCTTGAACCAGAATTATGTGATAGGATTATATATGAATAATATGGGAGAACCTCGTATAAAAATAGTTGCTATGCCAAAAGATACAAATCCATCAGGAAATATTTTTGGTGGTTGGATTATGGCTCAAATAGATATAGCAGGAGCAATTGCCACAAGAGACTTACCAGTTCATAGAGTAGTAACTGTGGCTATAAACTCAATGAGTTTTAGAGAACCAATTTTTGTTGGAGATGTTGTAAGTTTTTATGCTAAAGTTACCAAAGTTGGAAGAACATCAATAACAACGGAGGTGGAGGTAATTGCTGAGAGAAGTGGTGATGATGGCTTTAGAAGATGTATTCATGTAACTAGCGCTACAGTCACTTATGTTTCTGTTGATGATAGCGGAAAAAAACAACAGATAAATTGTAGCAATAACTACTTGAATGCTTTAGAAATAGAAAAGATTTAGTTTCATAAAGCTCTAATTGCGCATCTCAATCCGTTTGTAACTAAATTGTAACCAAATTACTCTATAATTCCACTATATCTAAATTTTAAAAAGGAATTGCGAAATGAAAAAAATCGTTACAATTGCAGTAGCTGGTTTAGTGGCATCATCTGCTTTAAATGCAGCTGATATAAAAGGAAGTGGAGCTTCTTTCCCATATAGTGTTTATCAGAAGTGGATAAGCGCTTACAATAAGGCAACAGGTGTTAAAGTTGACTACATCAAGAAGGGTTCTTCTAAAGGTATCAAAGATATAAAAGCTAGACAAGTTGATTTTGCTGGTAGTGATAAGCCTTTATCTCCAAAAACTTTAAAGAAAAATGGTCTTTATCAATTTCCAGCAGTAGTTGGTGCTATAACAATGGGTTATAACCTTCCTGGTGTTAGTAACTTAAAACTTTCTCGTGCAGCAATAGCTGAAATTGCTCTTGGTAATGTTAAGTACTGGGATAATGAACTAATCAAAATGGCAAACCCAGGTGCTAATCTTCCACATAAGAAACTAACTTTCGTTCACAGAGCAGATGGTAGTGGTACAACTTATAACTTTACATACTATCTAAGCAAGAGTAACTCTGAGTGGAGAAAAAATTTTGGTGCTAAGAAATCTCTTAACTGGCCTGGAAATCAGCACATTGGTGGAAAACACAACTCTGGTGTAGCTGCTCTAATCAAGCAAACTCCTTACTCAGTAGGTTACATTGACTATGCAGATGCAAAAAACAACAACATTCCAATGGCTACAGTTGAAAACAAAGAGGGTTACTACATTAAGCCTGAGCTAAAAAGCTTCCAAATTGCTGCAGCAAAAGCAAGCTTTGATCCAAGAAAAGATTTTTATGCAATTATAGCTGACCCAAGCGGAAAGGGTTCTTACCCAATGGTAGCTGCAACTTTCATCCTTCTTCCAAAAGAGAAGCCTGAGACTAACAAAAAAGTTACAACATTCTATGACTGGGCATTTACAAACGGTAAAGATATAGCTGCAAACCTTGGTTTCGTTCCATTGCCAGATAGTTTAACTAGCAAAATTAGAACTTACTGGAGTGAAAGAGGAATTAAGTAATCTTACTTTCTTCTATTTTCTGTTCAAAGCCCCTATGCCAAGCAGGCATAGGGGCTTTTTTTATGCACTTGTAATTCGAATGTAACCAAACTTTTATATAATAACTCCTACTAAGGAGTAAAAATGGTCAATATTCAACAAGTAATAACAACAAAATATCCAACTGTAAATAAACTTCCATTTCCAATAAAAAAAGTGATTTTTAATTCTATACAAAAACTTATATATGAAGATGAGATAAATAATTTTTTAGAAAAAAATGAAAAACTTGGAGCATATGAATTTATAGAGGCGGTTTTGGACTATTTTAACTTTTCATATAAAGTTTCGAGTAATCAAATTGAAAATATCCCAGCTTCAGGAAGAGTTATAATTATAGCAAATCACCCTTTAGGAGCACTTGATGCTCTATCGCTAGTACATATGGTTAAAAAAGTAAGAAGTGACATAAAGATAGTGGCAAATGATGTTTTAACTCAAATAGCTCAGTTAAAACCCATACTTTTAGGAGTTGATGCATTTGGGTATAGCACATCAAAAAGCATGATCGAAGATATCTACGAAGCATTAGATAAAGAAGAAGTTGTCATAATTTTTCCATCCGGTGAAGTTTCTAGAGCTAGAGCTACAGGAATCAAAGACATAAAATGGAATAAAGGATTTTTAAAATTTGCTCTAAAGAAAAATGTTCCAATCCTTCCTATCTTTATAAAAGCAAAAAACTCTACTCTATTTTATACAATCTCATCTATAAATAAAAGAGTATCTACCGCCCTACTACCCTATGAGATGTTCAATAAAAAAAACAAAACGCTGGAATTTGTTATAGGAGAGATCATACCCTACAAAAGCTTCAAAGATAATAACTTCAATATGAAAACAAAGGTTAATCTTTTTAAAAAGCATCTTTATAATATAGCTAAGAGAAAAAAACCCATATTTGCTACACAAAAATGCATAGCACATCCCGAAAATAGACAAACCATAAAAGAGGAACTTCAAGCATCTAAACTTTTGGGTACAACACTAGATGGAAAGAAAATATATCTTTTTAATTATGAAGCTGAATCTAGTGTTATGAAGGAGATTAGTAGATTAAGAGAGTTAACTTTTAGAAAGGTCGAAGAGGGTACTGGAAAAAAAAGAGATTTGGATGAGTTTGATGAGTATTATGAGCATATCGTACTTTGGGATGATGAAAAGTTAGAAATTGTAGGCTCTTATAGAATTGCAAACAGTAACTTTGTATATGAGTGCTTTGGTTTTGAAGGATTTTATAGTAATACTTTGTTTAAATTTAGTGAAGAGTTTAAACCATATCTGCAAAACTCAATTGAGCTTGGAAGAAGCTTTGTTCAGCCTAAGTATTGGGGTAGTAGAGCACTAGATTATCTTTGGCAGGGAATTGGAGCTTATCTTTATAAAAACCCTCACATAAAGTATATGTTCGGTCCTGTTAGCCTTAGTGCCTCGATGCCAAAAGATGCACTAAATCTAATAGTCTATTTCTACTCAAAATACTACAAAGCAAAAAATTGTTTAGTTGAGCCTATAAAGCCATTTGAGTTAAGCAAAAAAGAGTTGCTAGAGTTAGAATCTATCTTTAAGGGGAAAACTCAAAGGGATAATCTGTTGATCCTAAAAGAGTACCTAGCTCACTACAATGCAACCATACCAACACTATATAAACAATACACAGACCTATGCGAAGATGGTGGAGTCAGTTTTATGGGATTTAATATAGATGAAAACTTCAATAGCTGCGTTGATGGATTTATAATTGTTGAGATAGAAAAGATAAAACTTAAAAAGAGACAAAGGTACATAAAAGATTCGTAACCCTTTTGTAATAAAAAAATATTATACTTAGTAACCACAAAAAAAAGAGGAGATAAAATGACTAAAAAGCTAATTGGCTTATCACTAGTTGCAGGAGCAGTGTTAGCAGGTTGCGCAAATCAACCAACAACTGCAAGTGTTCAAAAGCATACTGTTGAATTTCAAGAGGTTTCAGTTCCTATGACTGATAAGGAAAAAAGAGAGGTTAGAGCTAGTAAACAAGTTACAATCGATGGTAAAACTTACCCTATCGATTTTCATGTAATTGCAAGAAGTGGTCAAAAGATAGGGGATGGAATTTTTGGTCTTTTGTATGATAAAGATGGAAATCCACTAAAAAATGCTGATGGAAGCCTAAGATACTCAAACTCAAATGATTTTACATCACTAATTCCTGTTGGGGATAAGATTTTTATGATAAATCACTTTGAGTCTCGCCCAGCTGCTATGTATATAACAGAGATTAAAAAACTTGCAGATGGAAATTTAAAAGCAGTAAATACTAAAAACATAGACTTCTCAGAGTATAACGGACTATGGGTTCCATGTGCAGGAAGCATCACTCCTTGGAATACTCACCTAGGAAGTGAGGAGTATGAACCAAATGCAAAAAAAGTAAAAGCTGATGGCTCAATCAATGCTTACTATAACACAATGGGAGATTACTTTGGAGGCAATTTAAAAGCTTTAAACCCATATGATTATGGTTGGACTCCTGAGATAAAAGTTTTAAATGAAAAGGGTGATGTAAAAGTTAGTAAGCACTATGCTATGGGAAGATTTGCTCATGAGTTAGCATATGTTATGCCAGATAAAAAAACTGTATTTTTAAGTGATGATGGAACAAATGTTTCTATATTTATGTTTATTGCAGACAATGAGGGAGATTTAAGCAGTGGTACTCTTTATGCTGCTAAATGGTTCCAACAAAGTGATAAAAATGGCGGTAAAGCTGCACTTGGATGGGTAAATTTGGGTCACTCAACCAATGCTAAAATCAAAGCAGCACTAGATAAAAAACTAAAATTTAGTGATATATTTGAAGAAACAAAAGCTGAAGATGATGAACATATGGCTATAAATACCTCAGCTGGAGTTGAGTTTTTAAAAGTTAAAGATGGTATGGATGAGGTTGCTTCAAGATTGGAGAGTAGAAGATATGCTGCACTTCAAGGAGCAACTACAGAGTTTAGAAAGATGGAGGGGATTACTTATAATCCAAATGAGAATGTTGTCTATATAGCTATGAGTTCTATTGGAAAAGGTATGGAAGATAACAAGAAAAAAGGCAAGCCAAATCCAAAATATGACAAACTTGGAAACAATGACATAAGACTTCCATATAATCCTTGTGGAACAGTGTATGAGTTGGCTCTCTCTTCAAGTGCATATGACTTAAATGGTAAGAAAATCAACTCTGCATATGTACCGACTAAAATGGAAGGTTTGGTATCTGGCTTTGTTGATAAATCTATAAAAGGAAATAAGTGTTCAGTTACATCTTTAGCTAATCCAGATAATGTTACATTTATCCCAAATAGCTCAACTCTTCTAATTGGTGAAGATACAGGTAGCGGACATCAAAATGACTATATCTGGTCATTTAACACAGATAAGAAAAAGTTAACTAGAATTGAGACTACTCCTTATGGAAGTGAGACTACTTCACTATACTTCATAAACAACATAAAAGGAAATGGGTACATCATGAGTGTAGTTCAGCACCCTTATGGCGAGAGCGATCAAGATAAAGCTAGAAGTAAAGATGAAAAAAGAGCATATACTGGCTACATCGGACCATTACCGGTAATTAATAAATAATTCAACCACACATGTAGAGAATTTTCTCTACATGTTCTTACCCAAAGGAAAGATGATGTTAAAATATGCAAAAATAGCGCTATCACTGGTAGCTTTAGCTACTCTATCTCAAGCTTGGGAGATTGAAAAAAAAGTTATAGTTGATGAGCCTTTAGATAAAATAGTGTTGGAAAATAGAACACTTAGTTTAGATGTAGGTATAGGTAGTGGAGCATACCATTTCAAATCTGATCCTAAAAATGTTATATATACCATAACAGATAGAGGACCAAATATAAAGTGTAAAGATTCGCTAAAACTGATGGGAAAAAAACTTTGTAAAAAAGGAAAAATTTTTCCTACTCCAAACTTTTCACCTACAATTTATAAAATTGCTCTGTATGATAATTGGTACAAAATTTTAGAAAAAATTCAAATAAAAGATAGAGATGGAATACCAGTTAGTGGTATATCCAATAAGGGAACTGAAAATGCATATGATTTAAAGGGAAATCCTTTAAAGTTTGATCCAAACGGTTTAGATGCTGAAGCTTTAGTTAAGTTAAGTGATGGTACATTTTGGATAGCTGAAGAGTATGGTGCATCTATACTTCATTTAAGTAGTGATGGAAGAATTTTAAAGAGAGTTGTGCCAAAAGGATTTAAAAAGAATTTAAATGGTGCAAATTACGATATAAGTGAATCTCTGCCATTCATAGTTTCTAAAAGAAAACTAAACAGAGGAATCGAATCAATTGGCGTAAGTCCTGATGAAAAAACACTTTACTTCTCTATGCAGAGTCCTTTAGCAAATCCTAATGTAAAAACATATAAAAAATCTAAAAATGTTAGAATTTTCAAATATGACATAGCAAAAGACAAAGTACTTGGGGAGTATGTTTATAAACTTGATAATCCAAATACATTTGCTTTAGACAAAAACAAAAAACAGAGCTCTATAAAAGTTAGTGAACTTGCTGCAGTTGGAAATGATGAGCTAATAGTGCTTGAGAGAATTTCAAAAACTACAAAATTTTATAGAGTAAAATTAGAAGACTCTTTATCTATACTTGATACAAAGTGGGATGATAAAAATACTTCACCTTCACTTGAAGAAACTTCAAATTTTACAAAGTATCTAAATAAAGAGTTAGTACTAGATACAAGCTCACTTAAAGGAATGCCAAAAAAAGTAGAGGGTCTTGCTTACATAGATAAAAATAATTGGATTTTAGTTAATGATAATGATTTTGGAATAAATGGTTATAAATCTTTTATAATCAAAATTAAAAACTGACATTGTTTATATAGAGCACTCTTTGGATATAACTAGGAGATCACTATGAGGTATTTTCTTATTTTTTTCATATCGATAAATGTTGCTTTTGCCTTAAACAGTTGTAAAACTTGCCACGATTCTATAAACAAAGAACTTAAAAAGTCTTATAGTGATATCCACTATGAAAGCAAAATGTTTGGTGAAATTCAAGATTTTGCAAATAAAATTGATGAGCCTACATGTACTATGTGCCATGGAGGAAATAGTAAAACTTTTGATATAAAAAAAGCTCACAAAGGAGCTCCAAAAAATCACTTTGGTGGATTAAAAATATTTTTAAAAAATCCAGAAAATGATATAATAGGAAATGAAAAAATTTGCCTACAATGTCATAGTGCTGGAAATTAAATATGCTAGATAAAAAATGGACTAAAATAACAAAAGAATTGGACTTCGCTTTTCAGCCCATAGTCAATATTCAAAGTGGGGAAATTTTTGCGGTTGAAGCACTTTTGAGAAATACAAAAGAAGCTGGGGGATTTTACTCAATTTTTAATCTATTTGATGAAGCATTTCATGATGGAGTTCTATACCAACTAGATTTAGAGTTAAGACTTAAGGCAGTTGAGAAATTTTCTAAGATAGAGATAAGAAATTTAAATCTTTTTTATAATTTAGATAACAGAATACTCTATATGCCAGACTTTAAAGTTGGCAATACTGAACAAATCCTTAAAAAATTTAATCTAACTAAAGAGCAAATATGTTTTGAACTTAGTGAAAGAGGCACACTGCAAGATCCAAGCAGTGTTACTAACATGGTAAGAAGGTATAAGCAAGAAAATTTTAAAATAGCAATTGATGACTTTGGTACAGGAATTGCCGGATTTCAAATGCTATATTACTCTGAGGCAGATATAATTAAAATAGATAGATTTTTTATACAAAACATACAAAGTGATAACAAAAAAAGGCTATTTTGCTCACATATTATAGATATTGCGCACATAATGGGTATAACTGTAATTGCTGAGGGAATTGAAACAAAAGAGGAGTATTATACTTGTAAAGAGATTGGTGCAGATCTCATACAAGGATACTTTATACAAAAACCTCAAATAAATTTTTTGAACATTAAGAAAAATTATACTTCGATAAAAGAGCTATATGAAAAAGATTTGAGAGACAACAATGCCAACAGATTGGACACAAAAAAAATAGAAAAAGTTGAGCCTTTAGAGATTGAAGGTTTTAACTTTCATAAAGTTTTCAAATATTTCAAAAAGAATAAAAGCAGATCTTTTATACCTATTGTCAATAAAAACCTAAAGCTTATAGGTGCAATTTATGAGAGAGATGTTAGAGATCTCTCCTATTCACAGTATGGTATGTCTCTAGCTTGCAATGACAAAGCAAATACAAAATTAAAAGGCTATATAAAAGATGTTATTAGTGCAGAGATAAGTTGGAGTGTAGATAAAATTTTAGAAATTTATAATATAAACAGAGATACATCAAATGGAATTTTTATTACAAAAAATTCTAAATATTTGGGATATGTAAGTCTGAATAATCTGCTTCACCTCTCATACAAAAGAAATATAGAAATTGCAACTGAAAAGAACCCTCTAACCAAACTAGAAGGTAATAGAAGTATAGATAAGTTTTTAAAGAAAGTTTTTGAAAATAATTCTGAAGAACTATACACAATTGTATATTTTGATTTTAATAATTTTAAACCATTTAATGATGTTTATGGGTTTAGAAAAGGCGATAGGGCAATTCTTCTTTTTAGTGAAATTTTAAAAAAATACTCCCCTCCTTCAGCTTTCATTGGTCATATTGGAGGTGATGACTTCTTTTTAGGATTTAAAAGTGTAAAATATGAAAATATTTTTAAAATTGTAAAAACTATTCAAGAAAAGTTTAAAAATCAAGTAACTTCATTGTATTCAAAAAAAGATAGAGAAGCAAATTTTATTAAGACTAAAGATAGATTTGGAATAGAAAGAAAGTTTGAGCTTTTAAGAGTAAGTGCAGCTATAATTGAAATTTATCCACACAATAAAAAAAGTGAATTTGATTTTGAAATAGGCAAAATAAAAAAAGAGTCAAAAAAGTACGATACACCAATAGGTTGTTCATTTTTAAAAACTTTGTAACTATTTTGTAACCAAACTAGTATAAAATCCGAATCAAATAAAAAAAGGTATGGTATATGGAAAAGTTGTTTCAAAAGATTTCACTTGCAAGTGCGACTTTGGTATTGGTAATTTTGGTGGGCATATTTATAACACTTTTTAATGCCTCAAAACCTGCTATTGATGAATTTGGCTTAAAATTCATAGTAGATCCTACTTGGAATAAAGAGGTTCCAATAGAAAATCTTCAGCCCAAAGCTGTTGAAGAGAAACCCGTTGAAGAGGTCAATGAAGATGTTGTTCCTATGGATGATGAAATTATAGATGAGGATGCAGACGGGGGACTTACCAAAACAATTTATGGGGGGTTAATCCCTATAGTTGGTACTTTTCTCTCAACTCTCATTGCTCTGTTTTTTTCACTCCCAATAGCTATGGGGATTGCCATCTTTTTAGCAGAAATTGCTCCTAAAAATATCTCTAAAACTGTTGGAATTGCCATAGAGCTACTAGCAGCAATTCCTAGCATAATCTTTGGTATGTGGGGACTTTACTACTTTGCTCCAATAGTTGCAAATTTGGTTGGAGGCTACCAGGTTTCACTCCTGACTGCAGGATTGGTTTTGGGAGTTATGATTCTGCCTTTTATGGCAGCAGTTACAAGAGATAGTATGAATACAACTCCGGATGTCTTAAAAGAGTCAGCCTACGCGCTTGGAGCTACAAAGTTTGAAGTTATAAAAGATATAATCTTTCCATACTCAAAAGTTGGAATCATTGGCTCAATCATACTAGCTCTAGGAAGAGCTTTGGGAGAGACTATGGCAGTAGCATTTCTAATTGGCTCTATATTTTCACTTCCTACAAAGCTTACAGACCCAACCGTCTCAATTCCGGTTGCAATGGCAAATAACTTTGGAGAAGCTAGTGGACTTGGAGAGAGTGCTCTGTTTTATTTAGCGCTAATCCTCTTTATACTCTCCTTTGGAGCCATATCTGCAGCTAAATTCTTCTTTTTAAGAAAGGTTCAAAAATGAGATTAGTTATAAATAAAATTGTACTACTGCTGTGTATATTTTCTGCAATGATTGGTTTGGCATTTTTAGGCTGGATTCTTTTAACTCTATTTTTAAAGGGTCTTAGCTCTATGCATTTTGACCTTTTTATAAATGACCTTATAAACGGAGGGCTTAGAAACTTGATTGTGGGGCAGTTAGTCTTAGCTGGACTTGCAAGCTTGGTTGGAGTTCCACTAGGTTTGGTTGCCGGGATATACATAAGAGAGTATGGGTTAGGAAGATACGCTGATACGATTAGAAACCTAAGTGACATAATGGTTTCAGCACCCTCTATTGTAATTGGAGCATTTGTTTATGCTATTGTGGTTGTGCCAAGTGGTGGAACAAGTGGTTTTGCAGGAAGTATAGCTCTTGCGATTATGATGATTCCAATAGTAATCAACACAACCGATAGTATGCTAAGCTTGGTTCCAAAAGAGTTAAGAGAGGCTGGAATGGCACTTGGGGCTAGTAAATACAAAGTGATTATAGACATTGTCATAAAAGCTGCTAAAGTTGGAATTATGACTGGAATTTTACTGGCTTTTGCTAGGATTGTTGGTGAGACTGCTCCTTTGCTATTTACAAGTGAAACTAGTAACTACTTCAACTTAGACTTAACCAAAAGTTTTCCATCTTTAACAGTGAGCATATATGACTTAGCAAATGAACCTCTGCAAAAGAGTAGAGACTTAGCTTGGGCAGCTTCATTTATACTTACAGTTATGGTTTTAATTATAAACTTAACTGGTAGATTTTTAACAAGAAAAAAAGGATAATAATATGGCACAAAATGTAATGGATATAAAAAAGTTTAGCTTTACTTATGCTGGAGCACCAGCTCCTTCACTTAAAAATATAAATATGCCAATAGAGAAAAACAAAATAACGGCTCTAATAGGTCCTAGTGGATGTGGAAAATCAACTCTTCTTAGAGCAATGAATAGAATCCACGATCTCTACCCAGGCAACCAGTATGATGGAAGAATTGATCTTCTAAACGAAGAAACAGGAGAGATGGAGAACATTCTTGAGATAAAAAAAGAGAATGAGTTTATAAGGCTTCGCCAAAAAGTCGGAATGATTTTTCAAAAGCCAACACCATTTCCGATGAGCATATTTGATAATGTCGCTTATGGATTAAAGATTGATGGGATTAAAAACGCAACAGAGTTGAAAGACAGAGTAGAAACTGCTCTAAAAGGCAGTGCTTTATGGAATGAGGTAAAAGATAGACTAAAAGAGTCCGCAATGGGACTAAGTGGTGGTCAGCAGCAAAGATTGTGTATTGCTAGAGCAGTTGCAGTTAAGCCAGAAGTTATCCTTTTTGATGAGCCGACAAGTGCACTTGATCCTATAAGTACCGGAGCAATTGAGGAGCTTTTGGTTGAGCTTAAAAAAGATGTGAGCATTGCAATAGTTACTCACAACATGCAACAAGCAAGCCGTATAAGTGATTTTACTGCATTTATGTACTTAGGTGACTTGATAGAGTTTGACAAAACAGAGACTATCTTTTTAAACCCAAGTGAAAAACAGACAGAAGATTATATAACAGGGAGATTCGGATAATGTTGGAAAATTATGTAAATGAATTGAAAAAAGTAAAAACAGATATAAAAGAGTTGCTCAATGGGCTAGAAAGTGCAAATACATTAATATATGAAGCACTATATGAGTGCGATAAAGATAAATTTACCAAAGCTAAATCATATATAAAAAATATTTCAAGTAAAACCGATGCTATAGATAACTCAATCATAAAGCTACTTGCTCTTTATGCTCCAGAAGCAACAGACCTAAGGGAGGTTGTATCATACCTTAAAATGACAAATGAAATTTTAAGAGCATGCACAAACACAAGAAGCTTTATAAGAGGTTTACTTGAAGTATGTGATTATATAGATAAAAATGCTATAAATGAGTACGCTATGCCCCTACAAAATTCTACGCTAAAAGCTATAAAAATTGTAAATAGTATGTTAGATACAGATTGTGTAGATGATTTACAAGACTGTTTCAATGAAGTTTTGATTGAGGAAAACAAAACTGATGATCTATATGAGTTGCTAGAAAAAGCTATCTTAGATGAATCTAATGATAATTTTGAAAAGGTACACACTATCTTAAGAGCATTTAGAAAGAGTGAAAAGATCGCTGATCGTGCTATAAGTATGGCAAATTTACTTGTTTACATTAAGGTTGGTGGAACTATGCAAAGGGTATAATACCCATTATGAGTACTATACTAATTGTTGAAGATGAAGAGGATTTGCTAGATTTATTGGAGTATCATTTAGAGAAGGATGGACATGAATGCATTTGCTGTCTTGATACTCCAAATGTTATAAGCATACTTGAAGAGGAAAATGTAAGCCTTATTATAATGGATAGAAATTTACCAAGTGGTGAGGGCTCACTCTTCATAAAAGAGCTAAGAAAGAGTGGTCACAATACTCCTGTGATGTACTTAAGTGCAAAAGATAGCCCACAAAATATATTAGAAGGATTTGATAGGGGCGGTGATGACTATATTACTAAACCATTCAATATTGAAGAATTAAAAGCTAGGGTTAGGGCTGTACTAAAAAGAGTTGATAAAAGTAGCGATGTGCTTAAGTTTAGAGATATCTTATATGAAGCAAAGACAAAGAGTGTAAAAATTGAAAATATAGATGTTAATCTAACAGCACTAGAGAGAAATCTAATGTTAGAATTTTTAAAAAATCCAAATATTTTACTTACTCGAGAAACTCTTTTGCAAAATGTTTGGGGAGATAGTTATGAAAAGCAGAGCAAAACTGTTAATGTAGCTGTAAAAAGACTAAAAGAAAAGATCGACCCTGATGGTAAAAAAAAGTATATTAAGACTGTTAGGGGTGAGGGCTATATGCTTTGCTAAAGCTTCACGAAATATATTTTAGAAAATTTGTTTCAATCTTTATACTTCTTTTTATTGTTGTGGGTACTATAGTCTATTATTGGCTAAAAGATATATACATTACTCAAGTAGAAAAAAGCTTAAAAAACGATTTAAACCTTATAGCGCTGATTGTAAAAAAAGATAACGATTTTGACAATCTAGCCATCTATGTCAAAGAGAAGCTAAACACAAGACTAACAATAATAGATAAAGATGGTAATATATTAGCAGAATCAAATGAAGATAAAACAAAAATGGAAAATCATAAATATAGAGATGAGATTATAGAGGCTTCTAAAAATGAGTTCGGAAAAGCTATAAGAGTCTCTAAAACTATAGGAAAAAATTTACTCTATATTGCGAAAAAAGTAGAAATTAATGGACAAATTTTATATGTTAGAGTTGCAAAAGAGATTTTAAAAATAAATAAAGTTTTATACTCTTTAGCTTTTCAAGTAGGTATAGTTTTAATCATATTTTTTATAGTAGCTTTTTATATAGCATATAAGATAAGCCTAAAACTTCAAAAAGAGACAAAGAGAATTTTAAAGTTTCTTCTAGAGTTGACTAAAAAAAGAAAAAATCTATATATAAACTCAAATTTTTCTCAGGAGTTTTTTGAAATAACAAAACTTTTAAGCAAAGTAGCAAGAGTTTTAGCAAAACAAGATAAGCAAAAAGCAAAATATACCGCTAAGCTAAAAAGTGCAAATACTCAAAAAGATGATATCATTTCGGCAATCTCGCATGAATTTAAAAATCCAATAGCTGTCATAAATGGATATAGTCAAACACTCTTAGAAGATCAAAATATAAATGAAACTATAAGAGCAAAATTTCTTAAAAAAATACACTCAAATGGAGAAAAACTTTCACTACTAATAGACAAACTAAGACTTTCAATAAAACTAGATGATAAAAAATTATCTTTAAATTTAACAACTATAAATTTAAATAATTTAGTAAACTCTATCACTCAAGATTTAAAACAGACCTATAAATATAGAAATATAATAATCTATTCTGATGGTGAAATACTAATCAAAGCTGACTCTACTTTAATGGAAGTTGCAATTTCAAATATAGTTGAAAATGCACTCAAATATTCTGATGACGATATAAAAATAATAATCAACCAAACCTCTCTTAGTGTTATAGATAGTGGCATAGGAATTAGCTCTTATGAAATAGATAAAATAACAAAAAAATTTTACAGAGTATCAAACAATACTTGGAATAACTCTTTAGGGCTTGGCTTGACCATAGTTTCAAATATATTAAAACTACATAATTTTAAGCTCGAGATCCATAGTAGCGAAAATCATGGTTCAACATTTACCATAGTATATTCATGATAAAAGCTTTAGAACTATATAGTGGTATTGGGGGCTTTAGCAAAGCAATAGAAGGTTCCAATATAGAAGTTTTTGAGGCATTTGAACAAAATGAACATGCGATTAAAACCTATAAGGGCACCTCTATAAACCCTAGCATATCTCAGAGGGATAAAAAAAGATGAGATTGTGAAAAATCTTTTTTGAAGCGTAGCTGAAGCTACGGTGATAAAAAGTTTTTTGCAATATCGCTTTTTTTATCCCTCCCTTT
>Ga0256840_1000804_pt1 | contig 31224 bp, 22 predicted proteins | sample 355202metaG_FD_185969 | JGI IMG/M metagenome (GOLD analysis project Ga0256840, IMG submission 185969) | Hydrothermal vent microbial communities from Mid Atlantic Ridge, Atlantic Ocean - 355-202 | ecosystem: Environmental > Aquatic > Marine > Hydrothermal vents | place: Atlantic Ocean: Mid... | reverse complement strand
GGCACCATTTTTCACTTTGTAATACGTCATAAAGACTTAATCTTAAAAAATTATTACCTTAAAAAATCATTCACTTTTGGTAGGTGATTAGGGTTTTTATGAATTTTCTAGGTATATTAAGGATTTGGAATATTTCTATTTTGGAATCAAATAATCAATTGCCTAATCGTCGTCAAAATCTTGATAGGTTTTATAAATTGGAATTTCCCGTTTGCGGTATAACCACGCAAGAAAAACACCCACTAACAAGCCAAAAAGATGAGACTCCCATGAGATGTGCGCTTTATTGGGGATAATACCAAAAACGAGTGAGCCATAGAGAAAAACAATAACAAGGGATATACCTACCGATTGCATGTCTTTGCGAATAAAACCACTGATGAAGATAAAGGTTAAGATAGCATAAAGTATACCACTTGCTCCTATATGATTGGCATTACGTGCAAACAACCAAACCATTATTCCTGTTAGTATTATTGAATAAATAAACACCTTTTTAGCAATTTTGGGGTAATTGCCAAAAAGAGCGGTTAAGGCTAGTAGTAAAGGCAAAGTATTGCTCATTAAATGCGACAGGCTGCCATGTAAAAACACCGTGGTGAATATACCGTATATCCTATTTAACTGACGTGGATGAATGCCATAACTATTTAGAGCGATAAAAGGCAACAACTTGTCGATAAAAAAAATTCCCCACATAAGAGCAATAAAATAAAGCCCTATTTTAAAGGCTTTAGGCCAAAGTTTTTTGCGCGTTAACGCATAATCTTCATCTAATTGCTGTATTCTCATGGATTAATTCAACCTTAATATCGTCGCCTTCCTGTATTTTCTTCTTGAATTTCACGATGCCGTTCTTCGTTTGTTATTAAATTTTCAAAGGTACTGATTTTGGCTTCTATTCTGGCTCTTTGGTAATAGTCCAGCTCTTGTTTGAGAATATTTTTTAATATTCTGACTGCTCGATAGTTGTTGTGAATTTTATGTTCTTTCATTGCCAATGCCTCGTTGGCTTCTATGCTTTTACCTAAGTTTTGATTAGCAATGGCAAGAATTTCATAATAATTTGGTTTTTCAGGATGCAGTTGCACTAGTTTTCGAGCAAGCCTTCTGGCTTTTTTTCTGTCATCAAAACCTCTGCTGTTTGAGAGCATTTGTATATAAGGTTCAATAACAACAGGACTTTCAGGGTAGGACTTGTATAATTCTTCAAACATCTGCTTGCCTTTTTTTCGATTAAGTTCTGCGGTGATATTGGCTTGTAATAGGTTGATGACCAGTTGCGTTTGATTGCTTCTTTTTATTTTCTGAACAATTTCTAACGCTTTTTTATTTTCATGAGCGTAGTGCAATGACAATGCGTAGCCATACTGTTGTGCAGGAGTGATTTCTGATGTTTTCTTTTCTGTATAGAGTTTTCGGTAATAGCTGGTATTATCAATTTCTATAGTTTTGGTTAAGACACGCAGGCGTTCTTTGACAAAATCATACAGTTCAGATTCTTTAAATTCTTTTCCTGCACTTGCGTGGGCTCGATTTTTAGCTTCGGTAACGCGATTAATTGACAAAGGGTGCGTTCGCAAGTACTCTGGCAATTGATAGCGTTCATCGCTGGGTTTTTCTCGCATTAATTTTTCAAAAAAGCTTGCCATCCCCATTGGGTTATAATGGGCTTTTTCTAGGTTTTTAATGCCAACTCGATCGGCTTCGTATTCATGTGCTCTGGTAAAATTTATCATGGATTGTTGTTGCAATGCTTGTACACCAACCGCAATGGCAACAGGTGCATCGCGTGAGTCGCTATATCGAGCCGCAGCAACAGCTCCTAACATGCCAAGTATCACAGGAATAGTATTCTTTTTAGCATCTGCATAAAATCGAGACATGTGTCGCTGAGTTGCATGAGCAATCTCATGCGCCATTACGCTGGCGAGTTCACTTTCTGACTCCGTACGCAAAAATAATCCACTGTACATGATAATTAATCCACCTGGATAAGTGGAGGCGTTAACGATGTTTTCATTAACAACAAAGAAATCAAAAGGTGCTTTAGGGTTTTCTGAGTAAACCGCTAATCCAAAACCCAACTTTTCGATATAATCTGCCACAATTGGATCAAGCATAACTAAGTCGTATTGGTATATTTGTTGGATAATTGAATCTCTAATCTCTTTTTCTTTAACGGGTGATAAGACGGAATCAGAAGGCGTACCTAGATCGGGCAAGTTAATATCATTGGCTTGACTCCCTAAACTGGTGAGGTTTAGAGTAATTACGAGCACACTTAGCGTGATTATTTTCATCATGATGAGTTTTTTTACTTAGTTTTTATCTATTCTATCTATCTGACAGGTAATTTTGTGTTAAATTGCAAAATTATTATGAAATATTCAATTTTTATTAACCCAAAAAGTCAAAACTCTTCTGCCATTATACAAGCGTATGAGTTTGTACAAGCCATTAGAGAGGATAAATTTGAACACATCAGCGTTTTCTTTTACGGTTATGCGGTCAAATGTGCCTTTTACAATGGCTGCCAGTGGAAAATGGTCAACAATTCTAGCATATCGCTGTATGCTTGTTCGACAATCGCACAAGAGTTTTTAACCAAGAATCAAAAAGTTCATAAAAATTTTACCATTGCAGGACTTGGGCAATGGTTGGACTCTACTCTTAATGCCGATAAAAACATTGAATTCATATGAAAGCATTGGTATTAGTTACTGACAATAATGATAAGCACATCAGGTGGTTATTTGACCGGGTTTTGGCTATGATAGCTTACGATATTGATTTGAGGGTTGTTTTTATCAATGAAGGTTGCAAGCAATTAATCGAAAATAAAATATGGAAAGCCTTACCGATGTATGGAGTCGATGAGATTTATGATTTTGATGCAACTATACATAAAAACGAGTCTCTGTTGTGTAGCGAAAGCATTTCCTCAACAGAATTAAGGTTGATGGTAGCCCAAGCGGATATTGTTTTATGACTATCCAAACCCTACACCTATGCAACCTAGATGAGGTTGCTAATTTGGAGCCTTATTGGTTGATGGTTTCACCGCATGATCAAATTATATTCTACGCTCATTCAATTAATAAAGAACAATACAAAACACTTGATAAGCATCTGCTTTTAACAAAAAAGCACTACCAAAGCAAGTTAGAAAATAAGACTGTTAGCAATATCACAATGGGAAAATGGCTGCAACTGGTTAACACCTCAAACAAAACAATGACATGGAAATAGATAAAATTAAATTAGATAATAACGGGCATTTTCAGGATTACCGTTTATGGAATAAAATTTTGGGAGAACAACTGGCTCAACGCGATGGCATGGCTTTAACTGATGAACACTGGCAAATTATTGAATTAGTGAGAAAGATTTATCTTGAAACAGAAACCACTCCACCCATGCGGCTATTAGTAAAAGCCATTAAAACCAATATCAATGAAGAATCAGCTAATTCTCGGCATTTATATCGGTTATTTCCTGATGGACCTGTTCGCTTAGCAAGCAAGTATGCAGGCTTACCAAAACCTAAGCATTGCTTATAAACCCAAAACCCGATAGTGAAACGCGAATTAGAGTGCAATCAATTATTCGTATAGCAAATCAATAAAATTCGTCATCACCTCATTAGTGATAAGATATTTTCTTGGTTTGCTAGGCGTGTTAAGGGGTTGTGCAATAATCGTATTTTCACTATCGGGTTTTGGGTATCAATTAAACTAATTTTTTGATTTCCGCATACGGCAGGGCTTTACTAACCAAAAAACCTTGAAAATATTCGCAACCTATTGTTTTTAATAATTCGAATTGTTCATCTGTTTCTACTCCTTCTGCAACCACATCCAAGTTGAGTTTTTGTGCCATGGTTACAATAGTCTCAATAAGAACTTCCGATGAATTTTCTTGTTTAAGATTTTGTATGAATGATTTATCAATTTTCAACATATCAATCGGCATTTTTGTTAAGTACTTAAGTGATGAATATCCTGAGCCGAAGTCATCAATAGCCAAATTTACGCCTAATTTCTTCAATTTAAGTAATTTATCCAAAGCATCATCAAAATCATCTATGGCTATTGATTCGGTTAATTCTAAGGTGATTAAACTGGTATCAATTGCATGTTTATTGGAATATCTCTCAATAACTTCGACTATTTTGGTGTGACGGAATTGAAATAAACTAACATTAATTGAGATAGGCAGGATGGGTTCATTTTCTTTTAAGCGATTACTAATGCAACTAAATACACAGTCAAAAATCCATTCATTTAGTTCAATAATTATTCCTGACTCTTCGGCAATACCTATAAAAGAATCAGGCAATACCAGTCCATCTTCTGGATGATTCCAACGTATAAGGGCTTCTAATCGGCACACCTCCTTATTTTGGTTAAAGATAGGTTGGTAATACATCTTAAATTCGTTTTTTATAAAGGCTTGCTTTAATAACTCTTCGGTCCGCAATAATATATTTGCCTGCTCTTGCATAGGTTCTTCAAAGAAACTGAGCTCCCCTGCTCCTCTTGACTTTGAAGCATACATGGCAATATCGGCTTGTTGAATTATCTCATCAGGGTCACTTGCACTGGTTGGAAATATACTGATGCCAATACTAAATGAAGTATGAAAACTATAACCATCTATAATAAAAGCCTCCTTCATTCCCTTTATAATTTTATTGGCTACTGTCGTTACATTATTCTTAAAATCAGATAAATTATTTTCCTTATTTTGCAACAATATAACAAACTCATCGCCACCGAAACGTGAACAAACATCTCCCTTTCTAAGAATACTAGATAACCTCTGCGCAATTTTTTTCAGCAATTCATCACCAAAATAATGTCCCATGGAATCATTAAGCACTTTAAATCTATCTAAATCTAAATACAATATTGCACCATATAGATTCTTTTTTTGTGCCTCCTGTGTTGCTTCTTGTAAAGAGAGCATGAAACTTTGTCGATTAGGCAAGTTTGTCATGCTATCAAAATAGGCTAATTGCTTTATCTTTTGTTCTTTTTCTTCATCTTTGGTGACATCGATTTTAATTCCTAAGAGCTCTATCGAGTCTTCTCTCTTATTGTAATGGGGCGTGACAAAATCCTTCAACCAAATAAGTTCACCATTTTTTCGGTGTGCTCTGTATTTAAACTCAAATTTCTGTAAAGAACGAGCACCATTAAAATATTCTGTATCAACAGCATCCAGGTCTCTTGCATCAATCATCTTAGTTCTAACGGTATTCAAATCCATTAACTCTTCTAACTTGAATCCCATGATTTTCTCAGCTTCCTCACTAATAAAATCGAGTTTTGTATTACCCAGTGTGTGTTTCCAAAATATTACCGGTAAAACTTCAACCATTTGTTTGTATTTTTCCTCGCTTATCTGTAGATTTTTATTGAGCGTTTCAATCTTTTTTGTTCGCTGTTCAACCCGTTTATTAATGAGAATTGAGTTTCCTGTAATAACCAACAAGCCCGATTCTAGAAAAGAGATGAACAAAAACCCAATAGACAATAACCACCAAATTAACCAAGAAGAATATTTCAAATAAAAACTGGATTTGGCTGTAACTTCGAATACCCATTTGTGGTTAAAAAATGAAAAAGCGGTCTTTACTTTTGAAAAATGCTTCGTTTTGGATGTTTTAGGTGATTCAAATACGGATTTAATCTTATTTTCATAACGAGATAAAATCGTAATATTGATGTCTTCTAACTCAAGTTGTTTGATAACCAGAGGAGCGTGTTCTGCTAAAAAGTCATCTAATAAATTGATGGCTTCATCATTAGCTAATTTGTGTAAGTTTTTTGTGCTTTGAGAATAGTCAGATAAAATATAATTTGAAAAGAGGTCTACTTGAGTTTCAAGCTTATCTTGAATTCGTTGTGCTTCAATTTTTTTTATGTTTAATGCCACTACAATCAATAACACGAATGAAATAATGACAGGTATAAAAGTCAAGTAAAACCTATTCCACCAGATTCTCCGAGGCTTTTTAAAAAGCACAAACATAAGTGGTAAAATAATATAGATACCAACATTATCGCCAAACCACCACGAACTGTAATTGATTAAGAATAAACTGGAGTTAAGCAAACCACTTTGGGTTAATACGTAAGTTGAGAGAAATGCTGTGAATGTAACGGGAATGATGGCTGAAAATAAAAACAAATGAATAATTGACTTTAATGTGAGTAATGTATTGTCTTTACCAACATATTTATTAACCAAATATGCACCTAATACACTGCGAATAACAGTAGATAGAAGCAAAACACTATAGGAAAAGATGAGCGTATAATCGCTGGATAGAGCATCCAAGTTATAAAATTGGAAATTTATCAAAAACTCACCAATTACAATAGCAGGAATATAACGGTAACCAAATAATAAAATTACGCCGACCCCTACTCCCGCAGCAGGCCAAACTGGCGCAGCATAAGTAGGAGGAAGGAGTAGAGGCTTAACCAACAAACCAAATCCATAATAAACCAGTGCAACCAACATACTTGTGATAATAAACTTGATTGTTGAATTAATTGTCAAAATTTACTGTGTTCCATTTATTGATTTTAGGAATAATTTGTTTTTCTTTATTTTGTGTCTTGATGATTATTGAGTCAATATTTTTATCACCCACGCCTATAATTAGGTCTTTAGAAACCTGAGATAGATAACTTTTTGTTGTTGAGTTGATGTATTTTCCTTCTCCATCCTTGAAAATCAATTGAACCTCAACGCCAACTACGGATTGATGAGCATGAAACTTTAGACCCACCCAGTTTCCATGTTCAGACTCGTTAATAAACAACTTAGGTGAACGAGCCACTTGAGTAACAACAATATCTAAATCGCCATCATTATCCACATCAGCATAACTGGCGGCACGCCCAACTAAATCCATTTGAGTTAAATCCCCAGCCTCTTCAATGGGAACATAAGTGCGCTCACAATCCTCACCACAATTCCAAAATAATTGGCTTTTTTGGGCGTAATGTTGTGCCGCTTGCACTTTGTTTATATCATTTTCAACATGTCCGTTAGTTTGAAAAAAGTCCAATCGTCCATCTAAATCATAATCAAAAAAGAACAAACCAAAACTGAGTGCTTGACGAGATTTTGGTCCAACACCTGTGATAACTGATTCATCAGTAAAAAAGCCTAAATTTGAACGATTGACGTAAAAAGAAGTCATTTCATTGGCAAAATTACCTATGGTTACCGCAACATCTTTATTGTTCTTATAATAAGCCGCATCCAACCCCATTGCGCCTGTTGCTTTGCCGCTGGCATTGTAGGCAAGCCCTATTTGTGCTCCTTGCTCTTTAAATGTTTTGTCTTTTTGATTAATGAAAACAAAATTCTTAGTGGTGTCATTGGCAACAATGACATCTTCAAATCCGTCTTTATTAATATCCAAAAAGGTCAGTGCTAATGATTTTCCTTCAAACTCTCCGGTTGCAGGATTTTTAACCACTATTCCAGCTGATTTGGTGACATCCAGAAACTTTCCGTCACCTTGATTTTCAAATAAACAATTGTGTGTTCCAGGAAAATTACTTGGTGGGCCATAAGCGCGTCCTATTCCATCAATTTTATAATCCGCTGCCAAATCCAACTCTCTTGACCATTGGACATAGTTAAGAAGCATTAAATCTAAATCTCCATCATTGTCGTAATCAAAAAATCCACTGGAAGTACTCCAGCCGTCTTGTGTGCAATCCAAAACGGCCTGACTTTCAACAAATTGCTGACCCTTTTGGTTGATGTACAAATGATTTTGACCAACCGCAGCAATAAAAATATCGTCGTAACCATCATTATTGACATCGCCAATAGCAATCCCTGTTCCATAGTAGGTTTTATTCAAACCCATTTTTTGACTCACATCCGTAAAATAGCCTTTGCCATCATTTTCATAGATATGTTGCGTTGGTGCCGGTGTTATGGTGTGATTCCATTGCCAGTTGGTACCATTGGTAAAAACAATATCTTGATCGCCATCGTTATCAAAATCGATAAAAGCAACCCCTTGCCCCATGGTTTCGGGCAGCATTCGCTCTCCTGTTGCACCATTTTCTGGAACAAACCCAATGCCACGTTGTTTGGCTTGTTCGACAAAAAGAGTTTTGGGTGGGTTGATGCGATGAGTTAATTGTTCAGGTGCTTGATAAGCTTCTTCTACAATGCTTTGTTGTTTCTTTTCCCCGGTAAAATAATATACCAACCCGACAGTTATGAGTATCATGGCTGCAATTATTATCAATGAGCGCTTAAAAAAATCTGCAATCACAGCATCATTGGCTATCGGATGCTTTTGTGAATTTTTATTCGTCATGTTTATTCTTCTCTGATATTATTTTCTTTTATAAAGTTGTTTACCGAAATGGTGTTCTCCAACCTATCCAATTCATAGATGGCAATCATTTCTGCTGCGTGGTCTGCTGCTTTATTTTTTGCTCTGGCTTTAGCAATAACCGTATCATGCGCATTATCATCCACTTTATGTTTGTCGTGTAAAGCTTTATGCTTTTGTGCTTCTTGCATTTCTCCCAAAGCAGCATAAAGCTGGAACAGACCAAAATGGGCATCTGCCCATTCGGGGTTCATTTCTAGCACTTCATTAAATTTATCAAGGGCTTTTTTATACTGTGTTTCTTGCTCTTGTCCAGCTAGCATTTTTGCCCGCTGAAATAAAGTTTGTGCATAGAGGGTGACAAATTTATAATCTTTGGAAAAATCAAAATTAGCATCTTTTGCATTTTGAAACTCAGTTTTATAGACCCGCTCAAAATTATCTAAGGCTTTTTGTATAAAACCATTTTGCAAATCTATAATCCCTGCAAAATAAGACAATTGCCAAGTATACCTAAAGTTAGGAATCTTAGCTGCCTGATTCAATGAATCTTGAGCTTCTGTTAAACGCCCTTGTTGCAAATAGGTTCGCGTTAGATTTATCCAGCCCTCTGCTCTTTTTAACTTTGCCACTTGTTTAAAGGCTTTTTCAGCTTGCTTGTAAGCTTTTTGGCGCAATAATCCAATGCCATAATCATTCCAGCGCTTCCAATCACCCACAATCGCCAAACTGGTGCTGGCATCTGATTTTACGGTTATATTTTGCACATCCTTAGCTAAAGTCAATATGGGCAAATCATTAAATTTATTTTCATCACCCGTAAAATAACGGTAGTACGTTGTATCAAACTTTCGATAAAGCACTTGAGTTTCAAGGGTTAATTGACCAGTCAATTCTGCAGGAATATTTAGAGCATAATGCACAACTGTTGCTGCACCTGGTGGAATTCCATGGTTGTATAATGCGGTAAAAATGTCTTCACCATTACGTTTATCAATCCGATTTCCATTTTTATCCAAAACCCATGTGTTGATGAAATAAGACCAATCATCTACTTGACCTTCGGAATTTATACCGCCATTTGCCGCTATTCTTTTACCGTTATGATAGACATTAAACTCAACCCAGACTTGATTTGAATCAGCCGTGCCTTGAGTAAAAGCATGACCCAGTTTGACTGTTTTGATGACCGATTCAATCAAATACCGTTTACCAGGTTGCAATTCAACTTTGTCATTTAATGGAGCAATAAGCTCTCCTGTTAGTTCTCCTTGCTGTTTTATTCCAAATATATCCACTGACAATGAGCCTGGCAACAAGGCATTAACAGGGTCTGGTTTTAACTTGTTCAAGTAACGTATACCAGAATTAGCTGCTTCAAAATAATGGCTATGAACCTGACCATTTCCACTAAATGATTCTGTAATTGCACCAAAATCATCAGAATCTTGTAGCGGCATATGGCAATCAGCACATTTTTCCTTGGCTTTGGGAGGGTAATAAAAGCTGGCGACAGCATGCCCTGATACCCCAGATAAAAAGAATGAGTCATAGTGATTTTGACCTCTAAGCCATTTATAATGGTTCAATGCTTTTGGCAAGGCTACTTTATGGCAAACACTGCAAAACTCAGCCTTTTTATGCAGTGGTTTTAAATAAGATTTTTTATGAAAATCAGGTTTTGCCTTAACCAATGTCTGATTAACCCATTGTAAAAAAGGCAACTCTGAATAAGTAAATGGGTATTGCTCAGGAATTGTTAAGGTATAAGAGCCATTACCCTTTATTGAGTTTATATCAGAAATAGCATGACAGGCTGTGCAGGTAATGCCCGCTTCTCCAATTTTGGTTCCAGAAAAGTCCTTATCTTTATCGAATTCACCGCTAAACATGATAACAGGATCATGACAAACCGCACAAAGCTTTGCTGCATCATGATTGCCATCGCGCTTCTGTAAAAACTTACGCGTGTTATTTATCGCAAAAGAATAGGATAGGTTGTTAAAACTTGAAACTTTATGTACCGAATTCATCCACCCTTCATGCACATCAGCATGGCAATTTTTGCAGTATTGGTTGTTATCTAAATCTTTTGGCTTAATGTGTTTATTAGTGCTGGTTTGGGCAAATGATGGGGCAAATAACGGATTCATCCCATCGTGTTTAATTTCCTTTGGCATCAATGTTTCTCTTTGCAAATACCCCAATCCAGCCAGTGTCACCACAGTCAAGAATAGCGTTATTTTACTTGGTAACCACGACAGTTTTGGCCCGGCCAAACGGTGCATTACAAATAACCAAATAGCAACAAAAGGCAAGACAACATGCAACCAATAGGTTATTTGCCTGAGTTGAATATTTTTGATTTCAAAGAACGGAATTTCTCGTGTCAGTAACAGTCCAGAGAGCAACAACAATAAAGAAAAAACAAACAAGGCATAACCTGCCTTTATGGCTCTTTTATTCCTTCTGTTTTTGGTATTACCAATATGAATCCAACCATAAACAATCACTGGAACAATTAACAATAAACCAAGGACTAAGTGACTCAAAAACATATACAAATAGGTTTGATCTTGCAAACTTGTATTAGTTATCCACTCGGCAAATGTTATCGTTGATAAATAAATAGAATTAATAACCAGTAGTGAAAATAAGATAAAAAAAATTCTCAAGACTTGTTTTAACTTTGGACCCACTGCTTTTTTAGGTCTTTGTTTAATAATATGACTCATAATTACTTCCCAGCCTTAAATCTGTTGTTAAATTTACGGTTTAAGAACTGTGCTTGCTTTGAAATTTTTCCATTTTTAGGAATAGGAGTTAAAGTCTCCCCATTAAGGGTCAATATATCCATATCCTTTGCCCAACCGACAAATTTTAGCAGGTAAAAACGTGAAAAACCATTTTTTAACGCAGGTAAGTCATCAATAAAGGTAAATTTAATTGACTCACCAGCTGCTATTATTGCTAACGCATTATCAGCTTGAGTAAGCAAAGGTTTTATCTCTCCCAATTGCGTATAACTCCCTTCCATATAACGCGTATCCCAAAACGGTTTAATACGGTTCACGTTGTAGCTTGGAACTCTTTGTGCATTGTTTGTCCTTTGTGGGAAACCGTATACTTTAAGGGTTGCACTTTGCAGAGTTAGTTTGTGTTTTATTACAGAGTCAACCGCATGAGGAATAACTAAGGATAACTCATCAAAATACACTTCCATATTGGTTCTTATGCGCAGTTTTCTGGTATTTATTGGAATATTGATGGCAACTGAAGCAGCCCGAGGCATACCTGCAGGATAACCAAATTCTTTTAACAAAACTGTCCATTGACCATTGGCATAATATTCCAACGTTGGTGCTTGGGCAATTTTTCCTGCTTGCCAGGCAGCAAACATAGTTTGAGAGTAGCCATATTCTACCCAACCATTCATTATAAACTGGTATTGACCAAACAAGTCTTGATTAAATTCCATTGTAATAATTTGTTCGTCCACTAAACCTAAGAATCGTGAGTCCTTGTTTTCAATTTCAATTGCCCTTTTATCCGTAGTTGTTGCGGCATCCGTGACATCAGTGTCACTCCGGTTTGTTACACGAAATGGCTTAATTTTGTTTTGGTATAAAATCAAATCACCTGTCACCTTTGGCAATGAAATTCCCATGCGTTCATCAAGTAACACATGATAAGCATCGGGAACATCAACAACCTCTATTTGAAACTCATCTAAATACGCCGATTCTTCCATTGGCTCAGTAAATTGCAAGTTAAAGACACCATCTTCTGAGGACAGTTGTTCATTCGTTAGCAAATAATTTTCCCACGGCCTTGGGACTCCATACTCGTGTCGTCCAAGAGCAAAGCCGATGCCTCCAACACCCAAAACATCACTAACAAATTCATATTTACCATTGTTCCATGCAAAGATTACTGGGCAACTTGACAATTGTCTTTGAGTTTCTGTAATTTTATAGTATTTTGAAGTTTCTAAGCCTAATTCCGTTTGATAAACACCATCCGACCACTCCAAATCAATATAATCAATTGTTTTATCAATACCAGCAGCGAGATTTATGGCCTGATAATCTTGGTCAATACCCGTTAAATTGTGATAACTATTGCCAATGGCATAAAAACTTTGGTTTCGTAACGTTACTTGTGTTCCAATTCCTGAATAATTTGAGCGCACAGAATTGGCATCATCCTCCTTTCCTGATAAGTTCACTAATAAATAAGGCAACCTATTTTTACTGGCAGGAACATGAACCAGCTTTTTGTTTTGCAAAACTAATAACTCAGGTCCATGCACCGTATTCAACACTTTAATGCCAGCAACTCCATTGAGCATAATTTGTTCCTGAACTTTACCCTCTGCATCAACAATTTTAATGCCTTGGTTACTGCTTAATAAATATTCTTTTTTACCATTGCCATTCACATCAACTTGTAAGAGCTTGTTTGATTTCATATTATTCAGGCTCTTTAATTTAGAATAATCCTTAATTTGTGAATCGAACTCTAATTGTGTTAAATTGCCATTCTTCGCTAATATGCTGATTTCAGGCACTCCATTAGTGTTATTATCGGCAAACGTAATCGATTCTATTTGTGGTGTTATTTTTGAACTATAAATGACTTCATAATCCCACATGCGATTATTGAGTAAAGTCACAACCTTATCATCGCTTTGTAAAATAATATCGGCATCTCTATCGCCGTCTATATCTTGCACAAACATCCTTTTGTATCCCGCTTCATGAGCAAGAAGGGTCTTTTTTGACAAAGCAGAAAAGCTGTCATTAAGGTTATTATTCCATAATTCAAACTTTCCTTGTTGTGATAACAGCAAAACATCCAAATCTCCGTCATGGTCTGCATCAGTTAACCGTATGGCTTTTGAACTCAACTCTCCTAAGCCAAACGATTTCATATCAACCGGCTTAAATTTTCCCTCTTGTTGCAGGTACAATTGATCCGATTCGCCAGTAATATAAACATCTATTTTATTATCGTTGTTGATATCACCCCAAGCAAACTGATGGATGCCGTCTGCAAGTTCAATGCTTAATGCCTCTTGTTCAACCGCTTTACTCAAAAAGTTATCATACAAATGCAATGTATTGCCAGAAACCGTATAGAGTTGTGGCTTTTGTGTCTGCGACAAACTAACCAATCCAAAGGCATCAATGTTTTGAAAAGCAAGAACTCGAGGCACCGCAAAATAGGGAGCAGCAACGTGAATCGAATATTTCTTTTCTTCGATTTCATTCGAAAAAGCCATCGCCCTTGCCTTCGGGCCCATGCGCGTGTATTTAATTTCGGCTAAACGCGCTTTTGGGTTACTTGCTAATTTTTGATAAGCTGCCAACATTTCTTTAGCAATCATTGGCTTCTCAAGCCGTTGAGCTGCCATAAAAGCACCGTAATAAGCACTGCGCAAATAATTATCGGCTTTAATTGCTTGTTGATATAAATCCAATGCAGCTTTGACTTTGCCATTTTGTATATTGCATTGCCCAGCAAAATACAGAGCGTATGCATCTTTAGCATCACGTGCTATGACTTTTTCGAAACGAGGTAAGGCTTCATCACACAAACCTTGATTGAATTTTAAAATACCAACAATGTAATCAGCCACAAGATTTGATTGGTCAAGTGCGGATAAATTAATTGCTAACTGCAAAGCTTTGTCTTCATCACCTGGTTTTTGACGATTTAACAAGGCGATGGATAAGTTTTGTTTGGCTAAACCCCAATCCTTAGCTCTTTGCACAAGCTCTTCAAAAGTAGTGGTGGCTTTAGCGTAGTCAAATGAACCCATTTCTCCCACACCTTGGTTGTTTAAGCTAATCAATTCTGAATCAATTTTACTTTTAACTTCAAGATTGTTGTGGCTATTGTCTTGTTCAGTGCAGGCTGTTATTGCTAGGATTAATAGCAAAACAAATACATTTTTTTTACTTTTTTGCATGTTTTATTCTTTCGTTTAAGGTTTCGATTGTTGGTATTGTAGATTCACTATCTAATTTGATGTTATTTTGATAACCGTAAGCTTGTTGTCGGTAGTGAGCAATAGTATCATGACCTTGTCGGCGTTTTTTTTCTAACCTGATTGCTGCAATATCAATCGGAGCAACAACCACTTTCTCCCCTGAACTCTCACCAGCACTTGCCAAAATTCTCCCATCAAAATCAACAATCATAGAACCTCCTGGCCATGAAAAAGGGGGATAATGTTGCATACTTGCTCCTTGATTTGCTGCCACGACATAAACTGTGTTTTCTAATGCTCGTGTGCGATTGACTAATGACCACCATTCCATCGGGGCAGTGTTTCCCCATGGATCCATATAAGCAGAAACACGGTTAATAACCTCGGCTCCTGCAAAAGCAATTTCACGTATGCACTCAGGAAATAACCAGTCATAACAGATAGCCACACCCAGCTTTCCAATTTCAGTATCTGTAACTGGAAACAAGGGTTCATGGTAATTGGACAAATCAGCAGGAGAAGTGTGAACTTCCCAAGGAATCCACGTATTTACTTTACGGTATTTTGACAATATCCCGCCTGGACCAATAAGCATTGTCGTATTAAATACATGGCCAGGGTATTGCTTATCCTTTTCTATAAAACTGGCTGTTTGAATATAAATACCGTATTTTTGGCATAATTTATGGTATTTTTCTGTGTAATTATTAGGTAATTCTACTGCCAATTTATCGTGAAGCTCTTTGGCTGTCTGATAGATAGGAACCTGATGCCCAAATTCTGGCAACACAAAAAGTCTGACATCAAAAAACGGTTCATACCCTATCACGGTTTGTTCAATTAATGTACACATCGCCTCACAACGATTTGCTATTTCGCTTCGAGATTGAGGTGCGGGAAAATCGGTTTGAATTGTGGCGGCGTAATATCTCATTTTATACAAAGATTGATAAAATGCAATTTTAGCATAGACACTAGGAGCTTGTCCGAGAAAGTCCAATTTTTCTTAACTCCAAATCCCGATAGTAAAATCACAATAAGAAGATTTGGTCTTATGGAAATTTAATGACTTCTCAACTGTATAATTAGTGCCTGACCGAGAAAGGAATCGTAGCGAGGGAAAGACTGGTTTGAAGTAAAACATTTCATTAGTTGAGGAGAATAGCTGGCTATTTACGCGTATCATCCTTGATACTTGCCCACATCCCTGTGGGTTGAAATGAAAATACTCTCCAGGAGTATTTTTGACGAGAATAATAGGAAATTTTGGTCAAGTCCAGCTTTTCCGCAGTAGATTGCTTCTTTCTCGGTCAGGCACTAATTAATCGGCTTTAGAGTTGGTATATTAAGCGAACCGTTTTTTTTAATTCAGTTTTTATTCCAGAATTTAAAGGGGGTTCATAGCTCCAGTGTTTCACTGCTTTTAATGCACTATTATCAAAAATATGAGAGTTCCTTTTCGTCCTCAAGACTCTTGCATCAGTAACCTTACCCGTTGAGTCAATGGTAATCTCGACATCAACCCAACCCTCTGCTTTTTTACGCGCCGCTCTTGGAGGGTAAACTGGTGCCACATTTTTTATCTTTTTCCATTTATAGGGTGCTGTAGGGACTTGCTTTTTTTGTGGTTCTTGTTTGGCAATTGGAGTTGTTGCAGTTGCTTTTTTTTCAAGATTATTTTGTTCTGCGCGTTTTTGAGCGGCAATTTGTTCTTGCTCTTCTTGCTGTATTCGAGCCAACCTTTGAGATTCTCGTTCCTTTGCGGCTAACTTTTCTGCTGCTAACCGTTCGGCTTCTCGTTTTTGAGCGGCAAGTCTTTTTTGTTCTTCTTGCTGTATTCGAGCCAACCTTTGAGCTTCTCGTTCCTTTTCAGCTGCTAACCGCTCGGCATCTAATTTTTTAAGTTTTGCCAGTTGAGCTGCATTCTTCTTGCGTTCATTGTCTAACTGTTTTTGAATTTCAATCTTATTGGTTATTTGTTGAGAGGTGGAGTCTTGAGCATTATCTTCGGGAGTAGAAAACTCATCTCGATCAAAACCAAGTGAACTTCTATCCAACCCAAAGTCTTCCTCTTTTTCAATTTCAACCTTTATGTCTGGGTTATCCTTACGTTCAGGCATGGCGTCACTCCATGAGGGCTTTTTCTTTGATTCTTGTGCATGCACAGCAAATTGGAATACTAACAATGCAGCTATTATTGTTTTAATTTTCATGATTCAAGTCATTATTTGGGGATTTAAAACTAATTTTTTGAGTAATTATTATTTTAATTCACTATTCGCAGTGACTTTTATTCATTTTTAGCTTTATATGACTATTTATTCTACTCTTTATGCGAATTAATTCAACTTATTAGTTAACATTTTTTTACATTTAACCCAAATCCCAAGAAACCTGATAAAAGATTAACTAGCGAGTTAATTGCATAAATACTTTGGGCAGTTGTTCCGGTAATTTGTTAACATGATCAATAATGGTGTATTGGTTATTAAATATATCACTCACATAATCATCTGCATTCTTATCGAGCGTGATGCAATAACTAAATATACCTTGAGAATTGAGTTCTTCCACACATTTTTTTGTGTCTTTTATTAAGCTTTTTGGGTCTTTTGCATCTATATCGGCAGGTTCGCCATCGGTTAAAACCAAAAGCAATTTCTTTTCTGCTTGTTGTGCACTCAGATAATGTGCAGCATGTCGCATAGCTGATCCCATGCGCGTGGAATAAGACGCTTGCATTTGGGCAATACGCGCTTTAACCGTTTCTCCGTATTGTTCACTGAATCCTTTAATGTGCTGATAACGCACTTCACTTCGAGTATTTGAGTTAAATCCCGCAATGGCAAATTTATCTCCCAATTTATCTATTGTCCATGCCGTTATTGCCAAAGCTTCTTGAGAAAGTTCCAATAGGGATTGACCCGTTTCAGCATTTATTTGATTTAATGATTCAGATGAATCAACTAACAACATAACCGCAATGTTACGAGAATCTGTAGTATTGCTGTAATTAATTCGCAAATCTGGCACTTGCCCATTTTTTAAATCAATTAAGGAACGCAAGGCAATATCCAAATCCAGTTCACTGCCCTCTTCTTGAAAGCGAATGCGTTTTTTGTTCTGGGGTTTTAGCATTTCTATCATGCGTTTTAATTTTTTTGCCAATTCATCGTGTTTTTGCATGAGTTTGTCAATTTTATTAGCATCACCTGATGGGTGCAACCTTTCATACACCGTTGTCCAATCTGGGCGATAGCTTTGGGAAATATAATCCCATTCATCATAAAAACGTGGTGGTAAGCTGTCGGCTGTATCGATTATGCGTTCTTCATTTTGGTATTCATTGGGCACAATTTCATCGGCTTCGTCGTATTCTTCGTAATGAAACCAAAAATACCGATTATCATCTCGGTAAGATACCTCAGTATTGTCAAAATAAATTTCGGGTAAACTATCGCTATCAAGGCGTGATTGGATGAAATATTGAGTACCCAGCTTTGCCATTTCTTGTGTCGATGAGGGTTTGTTATTAAGGAGTTGGTTGAATTTTTTTCTAAATTCCTCGATTAGTTCGTCTTCGGGATTGAAATTTTTATCAATTAAAGCCCGTGATAAACGTGTTGCTCGGTAACGAATTGTTGAGACTTTCATGGCATCACATGCGCCTTTTTCGGGATAGGTATGTAAGGCGAAAAAATATTTGGTTAAACCTGGATACTGACGCATAGCAAGCCGATCAACGCGTGCATCTTCAAAGGCGGAAATTATTAATTGCATTTGCGGTGCGTAGTTGTCTGCCATAAGTTTGCTTGACCATTTTCGATGCGACATCATGTGGGCTAGCATGGTACGGTAGCGATTGATGCCGCTGATGCCATTTTTGTCTTCATAGACATCAGGCACGGCTATCAATTCTTCTTCCAAATAAGGCAAAGGCTCTCGTACTTGGTCAAAACTGGTGGAAAATGCCGTCATCGGATAATCACAATCCCACAGACTTTCTTTTGCCATATTAAGCTTGTGTTCACTGTTTTTAAAACTGGTACCTTCTCTTTCGCGATTTATAATGCTCTTGGCATCGTGTGATTTCAGACTGAAATAGTCGATTTGTTGATCGGGTGCATCGACATAGTTGCGAGCACCGTAGTCAATAAAATTTCTCAAGCCTTTGATGCTTAGTTTGGAGATGAGTTGTGGCATGGCTTGTAATAATGGCACCATGCCTGAGGATTCATACAGCGAGTTATGCCCATGAATGACGGTTTGGGTTTTTTCGACAAACTCATCCAATGCAATTAAATAGTGCTGCAAATCATCTTTGTTTTTTATGCGGCGGCACACGGTTTTTAAGGATTGCAAAAAAGGGATTAAGGCTTTTTTATTCGGGCTTCTTGCCAGCTTGTAGCTATAATCGGTAATGATTTTGATTGAATCGGTGCCCAATTGTTGGGCGACTTCTGGAATGATTTTCAGGTAAACCAGTACAGGGTGCACACCTTGACCTATGGAACATAAAAAATTGGCACCATCCAAATAGGCAAAAATCGCAATATCATTGAGGTATTTTTGGGCATTTTTTAAACACGGTTCAAAGGCTTCAAGTGCATCCGGAAACTTACATTTAAAGCGTTGTTGGTATTTGTTTAATGGCTCAGTTTCCATCAGCCAAAGATTAGTTCAATGGCATTATCCAAACTTTCGCGTACATCTTCATCGTCGGTTATGGGTCGCACCATTGCCATTTTGCTGGCTTGGATTGGGGTGATGCCTTGATTGATGAGTTGTGCCGCATAAACCATCAAACGTGTTGAAATGCCTTCATCTAGCCCATGTCCTTTGAGCTTACGTGCCGCTTGCCCTACTTTAACCAGTTTATCGGCAACATCTGCTGTGATATTGGCTTCTTTTTGAATGATTTTAGACTCAATTTCAGCATCAGCATAATCAAAATCAAGTCCACAAAAGCGTTGTTTGGTGGATTGTTTTAAGTCTTTCATCAAGCTTTGGTAACCCGGATTGTAGGAAATAACCAGTTGGAAATCGGCATGAGCCTTGATTAATTCGCCTTTTTTATCCAATGACAGTTCTCGCCGATGGTCGGTTAAGGAGTGAATCACCACCATGGTATCTTGGCGAGCTTCGACAATTTCATCCAGATAACAAATTGCACCGTATCTTGCCGCCATAGTTAAAGGTCCATCGACCCAACGGGTGCCATTGGCATCCAATAAAAATCGTCCAACTAAATCAGATGCAGTAATATCTTCATTGCATGAAACCGTAATAATGGGTTTGCCTAGTTTCCATGCCATGTATTCAACAAAACGGGATTTACCACAACCTGTTGGTCCTTTGACCATCATTGGTAATTTGGCATTGTATGCAGCATTGTACAATTCAACTTCGTTGGCAAGTTGCTGGTAATAAGGTTCTTTATCAATTTTGTATTGTTTAATATCCATGTTGTTTACTTCGTATTTTCTATTTCAACTATTCTAACAAAAAACCTCTACATGTAGCAGAGGTTTTAACATTCTTGCAACCAAAATGGTGTTACTTATGAACACCAAGCTTTTCTCTCCATCCTGGATAAAGCATATCGGCATCGCCTGGAAATGATTCAAATGCACGGGCAAATTCTTTGTGTTCTTTTGCGTATTCAATAGGATCAGCTCCTTGTGTCCAACAATCAAATGCTTGTTTCAAAGAAATCGCACCAGCCGCTGGTGAGTCAATATGACCATAAGAACCGCCTCCTGCGGTATTAATTAGATTGCCATGACCCAGATTTTCAAAAAACGCTGGCAATCTTAAAGCGTTCATACCGCCTGAGATAATTGGTGTGACGGGTTTCATGCCTTCCCATTTTTGGTAATAAACAGGACCTTGGCATTCATCTCGTTCAATCATATAAGCGATAATATTGTCATCATTGCCACCTTCCATTTTACCAAAGCCCATTGTCCCTACATGGATGCCTGATGCTCCCATAAGGCGAGACAATTTAGCTAAAACATAAGCAGTATAACCTCGTTTTGATGAGGGCGAAGTAATTGCACCATGGCCTGCACGATGGTAATGCAAATATTGCGACGGATAATTCCGACGTGCTGTTGTGACCATGCCTGGGCCACCGACATAGCCATCAACTAAAAAGGCGACATGCGGAGCAAACTCACCAAAAGATTCAAGCACGAAGTCGGCTCTGTAACACATTTCATGGTAATCATCTGCTGTAATATTAGCAGAAAAAAGTTTAGCTTCACCTGTTTCATCTTGAGCTCGTTTCATGGAGTCCACAACCATTGGAATGACTTTTTTCATTGGACAAAAAACTTGATTGCCTTGTGGTTCATCATTCTTAATAAAGTCACCGCCTAACCAAAACTGATAAGCTGCATCGGCAAAGGGCTCTGGACGCAAACCAAGTTTTGGCTTTATAATTGTACCAGCGATATATCCACCATTTTTTCTAGGTCGTCCCAAAAGTTTCCACATGTGCGAAATATCTACCGAGGGTCCATCAAACAGATGCAATTTAGTATCTGGAACCCAAAAATCAAACATTTGTAAATTAGCCACATCGCCCATTCCTTGGTTATTTCCAATAGCTAGAGTAAGAAATGAAACTACCATGGTTTTACCATCAATATTATTACGGTCAAATAAATCAAAAGGATAGGCAACTTTCATAACACCTTCGACTTCATCAATTTCATAAACCATTGCATCTAAGTCTTTGGTAAAGTCATCGGTGGTTGACACTTCAACATTTGTTCCTGTTGATGATTCGGCGGCTACGTGGGCGGCTGTTTCTAAGTAGCCGTAACCAGTGGCTGGTTGCATGGTGTAAGCCACTAAAATGTGGTTTTGACCAGCAATTAAATCTTCTTCTTTTAAGGTTAAATCTGCATAACGATTGGATTGATCCATGTGAATGTCCTCTGTATTTAATATTTAAGTTGACCCATCTTAATCGATAGTTATAATAAATAAAAGTCACATTATTTTATGAAAATCATAAGAGATATTTATGAACATCACCTTAAGACAAATTAATATATTCGTAGAAGTTGCCAATCATTTAAGCATAACAAAAGCGGCGAACGCATTATTTTTGACACAACCGGCTGTGTCCATGCAAATCAAACAGTTAGAAGATATGGTTGACTTGCCGTTACTCAATCACGTTGGTAAAAAACTTTCACTAACCCAAGCCGGTGAAGAATTTTTAAAATATTGCATTAGAATCCGCAATGAACTGTTTGAAGCCAAAGAACTGATGCAAGACTTCAAAGGCGTTAAACGTGGCACTTTAAATATTTGTGTAGCCAGCACACTGAGTCATTTTGCTGTGCAGACAATTAAAGAATTTTTAGCCAGCCACCCCCATTTAAAGATTCAATTTGAAGTTAACAATCGACATAACGTCTTAAAAAACTTAAAAAACTCTACCGCTGACATCGTTCTCATGGGCAAACCCCCACTCGACCAAGATTTAGAGTTCAGTGTTATTAAAGAAAATCCCTTAATCGTTATAGCTCCAAAAGACCACGTACTTGCCGCTAAAAAGAATATCAGCCTAAAGGAACTGTGCAAACACACTTTTGTTATTCGTGAACAAGGCTCTGGCACACGCCTTGCTTTTCAATCTTTATTGGATGTCAACAATGTAAAACTAAAAGAGCACATGACCATCAATAATAACGAATCCATTAAACTTTGTGTGGCGGCAGGTCTTGGACTTGGCGTGGTATCCATTCACACAGTTCGAGAAAACCTAAAAAATGGCGACATTGTCCAACTTGATGTTGATAAATTTCCTATTATCAAACAATGGTATATTGTCAATCGAAAATCCTATCACTTACCTGCAGTTGCTCAAGTTTTTAAGGATTTTGTTATTAATCAAATTTTATTTAGCGCACATTAATGCTAGAATCGAAATGTTTTTTATAACGAGCAGAGTTATCAAGAACAGACTATACTACCCAAATCCCGATGTAGAATCGCAATTAATAGTGCAAGTAATTGATGTGCATAAGGAATCTACAAAAACTGAATCCACCTGATTGGTGATTAAGCTTTTTGGTGATTTCTTAGGTGCATAAAGGACTTGTGCTAGCATTGTGATTTCTATATCGGGATTTGGGTACTACTAAAACAACTATTCAAAAGGAGTATTACTAAACTAATGAAAATTTTTTCCAATTTTATTTTTATCGCACTAGGTCTCATGATTTCAAGTGCATTAACTCATTACATGCAAATCTCTGCGCAAACCATTTTAATCGCAGCCCTTGTAATTTTTATACTTTCGGTTATCTTATCCTTCATTACACATAATTCATCAAATATAACCAACACAAATCAAAATAAACCGCAACCCAAAGAACGCAAAAAAGCCACGCCAAAAACCAAAGCAGTAGCAACAGGGCCAACAGTTACTGGCAATGTAAAATGGTATAACAAAACCAAAGGCTTCGGTTTTATCACGCAAGATGATGGCTCAGATATTTTCGTTCACCAAAGTGCATTGGCATTTAAAGGTGGCACATTAAAAGATGGGCAAGCAGTCACTATGCAAGTCGTTATTGACGAAAAAAATCGCCCACAAGCCGAAAATGTAAGACGAGCTTAGAGTTCATCAGACTAAATCGATTTCTTAAAGCTTTTAACTCTATTGCAATTTACTATCGGAATTTGGAGTTTATAAAAAAACCTGTGAGGTCAAGCTCACAGGTTTCATGATTTAGCATCAGGCTAATTGTTGCAAATAAATTACTTATTCCTCAAGTATTTTATTCCATTCTTCGACTCTGGCTTGTTGGGACGCCAATAAATCAGCAGCATCGCCTTGAATAGATATGGATTTAATTTCATCTCCACCAGCAATGGCATTGACGACATCCATATCGGCATCACTTTGGACAGCGCCAAAAACAGAATGTTTGCCGTCTAACCAAGGAGTTGGCTCATGGGTGACAAAAAATTGTGACCCATTTGTACCTGGACCGGCATTAGCCATGGATAACACACCAGGCTTGTCGTGCTTTAAGTTGGCATCAAACTCGTCTTCAAAACGGTAACCAGGACCACCTGTTCCAGTCCCCAAAGGACAACCACCTTGAATCATGAAGTTTGGAATCACGCGATGAAACGATACATTATCGTAAAATCCACTTTGTGCTAAGTTAACGAAATTAGCTACGGTCAGCGGGGTTAGTTCTGGTGTTAAGACTAAATTTATATCGCCTTTATTTGTGTGAATTACTGCTTTTAAAGTCATTGTTTTCTCGTATTTTCTAAAATTATTAAGGATATGGTGTCTAATTACTGATTTCCAAGTGAAAGTTTTTCAAATGTGTCAATTTACTGTATAATTTTGATTTCATGTGTTACTTTATAAATACCACTAGTCAAAATTTTATCGAATGAGGAATGAAAATAAAACACAAGATTTAATAAAAACCAATCAATTAGAGCTGCTTTACACATCCTTACCTTCAACACAAGTTGGCATGTTGCTCGCTGGTAGTATTTTAGTCTTTGTTATGCACAACCACATCCCTAACAACACCTTATTTGTGTGGTTTTTTTGTTTAATCCTGTCCATACTGTACCGCTTGTACCTTTGGCGACAATTTAAAAAACACAAAGAACACAAAGAACTCGAAACTTCTTCATGGAAAACAAAATTCAACTTTGGTATTTTTCTATCTGGTTTAGTTTGGGGCAGTGCCGCCTTGTTTTTATTTCCTCAAGATTCTGTCTATAACCAAGTCTTCTTACAAATAACACTGACAGGAATGGTTGCTGTATCAATTGGTATTTTATCCACAAGTCTCTCCAGTATAATAATTTTTAGTTCATTGCTATTACCACCAATTATCTACAAAAGTCTTTCGATTAACAGTATTTTAGGATTTCCACTTATTACCCTTATTCTTATTTATTTAATTATATCTCTTATGTCGAGCAGGCGCTTGAAGAAAAGCTTCAATGAAAACCTCGTTCTTAAAATTTCAGGATTGCAAAAGGATCTTGCACTCAAGGAAAGTGAAGAAAAATACCGCATGCTCTTTGAGAACTCCGAAGACCCCATGATAATTTTTGCAGGAATGAAATTTCTTATGGCAAATCATGCAACCATTAAGTTTTTTGGTTACCAATCATTGGAGCAAATACTCACGGTTCCTCCTTTTGACTTATCACCCAAATACCAACCCGACGGACTGCGTTCAATTGAAAAAGTTTTATTGATTGATGACATTGTTAAAATGAAAGGAAGCCATCGGTTTGAATGGCTTTACAAAAAACAAAATGGTGATAAATTGTATGCCGATGTCACACTAAGCATCATACCTTATGAAGGGAAAAAAGCCATTTTATGCGTTGTCCGAGATATTTCTAAGACAAAAAAGATTCAGGAAGATTTAATCGAAGCGCAAAAAAAAGCCGAATACGCTAATCAAGTAAAATCAGAGTTTTTAGCCAACATGAGTCACGAAATAAGAACGCCAATGAATGGAATTGTTGGCATGACTAATTTATTATTACAACACAATTTAGATTCAGCCCAATACCGACGGGCTGGGATTATTAAGCAAAGTGCCGAATCATTAATTGATATTGTTAATGATATTCTGGATTTTTCAAAAATTGAGGCAGGGCAATTAAAGATTGAGAATCACCAATTCAATTTGATGCAATTAATCGACAATATTTCTTCCTCAATGCACAGCCGAATTACCCAAAAAAAGCTTCAATTTATCTCCCCACACACTAATTCAGATCTCAACATTTGGTTAGAAGCAGATGCAGGTCGAATTAAACAAATACTGACCAACTTACTGGACAATGCCATTAAATTTACCGAAAAAGGGAAGGTCATATTTTCTTGCACGCTATCAAACTTTAAAGATTCCTATTGTTTGGTGCAGTTTAATGTTACCGATACAGGCATTGGCCTATCGCAACCTCAAATGAAACAGATTTTTGAACGTTTTTCACAAGCCGATAACACCACAACCCGAAAATACGGAGGAACAGGCCTTGGCTTAAGTATAAGCAAACAACTCTCGCAACTCATGGGAGGAGATATTAAAGTAAAAAGTCGACTAGGTAGAGGGACAAATTTTAGGTTCTCGTTCAAAGCGAAAGTAAATGATTCGCAAAAATCTCGAGATTTATTGCCTGCTAACACTCCCCAATCAATCAAACAGTTTAACGCAAAAATTCTTGTTGTCGATGACAATGAAGTCAATCAGATTGTTGCTAAAGACATGTTAGAAACTTTTGGTATAAAGGTGAAAATCGCAGATAATGGAAAAAAAGCCATTAACCTGTTAACAAAGCATCACTTTGACCTTGTTTTCATGGATTGTCAAATGCCTATTATGGATGGTTACGAAGCCACGCAGCACATAAGAAATTCAAAACAAACGGCAATAAATTCCAATATTCCTATAATTGCCATGACTGCCAATGCCATGCATGGAGATGAACAAAAATGTTATGACGTTGGCATGGATGATTACCTGGCAAAACCCTTTGATTTAACAACCTTACTCACCATTTTAACCGACTGGCTAAATACCAATCACCCAAACTTACAAAAAGAGGATTTAAAAGACATAACTCGCCTTCCCCTTTTCGATGCTTCGTCTTTATTGAGCAAATTAAGTGGGAACGCCGCCGTAATGAAATCTGTAGTCAAACAATTTTTACTCAATATTGAAGAATTTATAAATGAAATTCAAAAGATAGAAAAATCTAGCAATACCGAAGAATTAAAAAAACTGACCCATAAAATAAAGGGCTCAGCAGCCACTGTTGACTGTGAGCGATTGAGTCAATTAGCTCTTGAGTTAGAAAACCTTTGCCACACTGAAAACAAAACATCAATAAAGCCTGCCATTGAAAACTTATTAAGTTGCCTTGAAAAAACTAAAACAGAGCTTAGCCTCTCAATTAATCAATAAATCACCAAATATCAAGCTTCTTTTGGCAAAGAAAAATAAAAGGCACTGCCTTTGTTTAACTTACTTTTTACTCGGATGGTGGCATGATGAATGTCTAAAATCTTTTTGACAATTGCCAACCCAAGCCCTGAAGAATTGGCAGAATCCTTTGAGGTGTTTTCTGCTCGGTAAAGACGATTGAAGATATTTGGCAACTCCTTTTCACTTATTCCTCTGCCATTATCTTGGATGATAACTTTATACCCATCACCAGAATCTTCTAGTTTAATAATGACATTACCATGATTGGGTGTGTGTTTAATGGCATTGCCAATAAGGTTTTCGAGCACTCGTTGCATTAAACCAATATCAGCCATTACATTTGTATTGCCTTTTAATAAATCCATTTTTAACTCCACTTTTTTAGCTTGCGCCTGTGGAATAAACTCAAGACTGACATCTTGAATCAATTCTGCCATAGAAAAAGCCTCAAGATGGGGTTTAATAATATTTGAATCCAGTTTAGAAAGTTCAAACAAGTCATTTATCATCATACCCAAGCGACCGCAGTGTTTTCGTGCAATAGATAAATATTGACTGGTTGTCTGTTTATCCATGTTGTCCTGCTTAATTAACAGCGTGTCTAAATAACCTTGCATTGAAGCCAGCGGTGTTCTTAAATCATGTGAAACATTTGAAATTAAATCTCGTCGTGTTTTATCTGCATTGTGTATTTGCTGCAATTGATTTTCAATTCGTTTTGCCATATCACTAAAGGCATGGTTTAATTGTTGAATCTCATCGCCGTCATAATTACCAGTTTCTTCATCCGATGTCTGTTGAAAATGCACAACTTTATCACGCAACTGTTTGAGAGGTCTGGTTAATTTCATCAACATCAACATACCAATTAAAAAAGCCAATAAAATAACAGCCACTATTGCCACAATAGTTAACTTCATGATATAGGTTTTGCTGATATGACTGGCAAGCTCTTCGTATTTTTTACCGCCAAGAATCACGTAAATATAACCCTCAAAAACTCCATTATTAATAATTTTGGCAGCAGAGAACGCTTTTTCATGTTCCGGTGAACGGGGATCCAAGTCAAGTAATGGACGATTAGAACCCTCTTTTAAAAACTCATTTATTGGCGCTAATGGAACTTTTTTAAGCACCACGGTTTCTGTTGGTAAATTGTGGCTGATAATATTTCCTAACTTATCTAACAAGTAGACCTCGACAGTCGGATTGATTACCATTGAGCGTTGAGCCAGTTTTTTCAATGCCTTTTTATTATAGACGCCATTCTCTATTAACGGCTCTTCTGCTGCCACATACATAGCAATCGAACCATTGAGTCTTTGGGTCATTTCTAGGTTGTATTGAACGGTGGCATAACGGGTAATTACCGCTAATGAAACACCCACAACAATAAACAGTGAAAGCAATAACAATGAGAGTCTTTTATTGAGTGATTTCATTGCGAATCCATTTTTTTTGCAATAAATTTATAGCCAACACCCCAAATGGTTTTAATGTATTTAAGGTTATCTGGATCCGTTTCGATTTTAGCACGCAAGCGATTCATGTGAGAATTAACTGTGTGTTCGTAACCATCATGGCCGTACCCCCAAACCTGATCTAATAGTTGCGACCTTTTATAAACTTTATCAGGATTTGATGCAAAAAAGTGCAACAAGTCGAATTCTTTAGCCGTTAGTTCAATTTCCTTATTGTTAAAAACAACTCGCCTTTCATCCACAACAATTTCAAGTCCATCAAATATTAAGGTGTTGTTTTTATTTTCAGAGCTGTAACCATTAGTCACATCAAAGCGCCGCATCAAAGCCTTAACTCGAGCAACGAGCTCTAATACGCTAAAAGGTTTAGTCAAGTAGTCATCGGCTCCCGTCTCCAACCCAAACACACGATCTAACTCTGTGGATTTAGCCGTCAACATTAAAACAGGCGTGTAACTTCCTTGCGCTCGTAACTGCCTGCAAATCTCAATGCCATCTTTACCAGGAAGGCGTAAATCAAGCACAATAACACTCCATTTCCGCGTTATTGCCAACTCCAAACCTGTAATGCCGTCACTTGCTATTTCCACCCTGTCACAAATTTCGGATAAATGCATTTTGACTAATTGTGCAATATCGTACTCATCTTCAATTATTAATATTTTACTTTTGATTTTGATTACCTTTTTGTTGGCTATATTAACAAATATTATAGTTGCAAAATTTGTCGATTTATCACTAATTTATAACAAATAGATGTTTTCAAGCTGATTTTTCGCTTCCTTAAACAATAATTTAAGAAATAATCCCATTAATTTAGTCAAAATGATAATATTAATTTCTTCTGTTTATTTTTAATTAAATGATTACAAACAAAAATTCAATCAAAAACAATACGCTGACTAAAGACAGCTATCAGTCGGATGTGTATCTGTGTTTTTCCAGATGGCTCAAAAAAAATATGCAGAACTTTTTTGCTGATATTAAAAAAATATCAGGCAAAGAAAATCAAGACAACCAACAACTCCTTTCTGTTGAAATACATAAACTTAATATCTTAAGCTCCTATTTGCGCACGATTAAGAATATTTTTATGCAATTTGAAAAAGGACACTACGACTTCTTTGATGAAAAGATTATAAAACTAAGCTCAAATAAACAAGCCATTAATGCGATTGAAAAAGATGAAATAAATGAAAAACAATTACAGAACAGTTTAATACATAAATATGAAAAGAAAAATCTTGCGGTGCTTTTTCAATTTAAACAACAATTATCATTACTTTACAACCAAAGTGTTGACTCCACTAAGCTCACACTTTCACCATTTGTTGTGGTATCGACATTTGCCAAGAGCATTAGGCTCTTACAATTGTCCTATAAAAACAAACTTATTTTGTACAAATCGTTTGAAAAATGCCTATTAAATCAGTTAAACACGGTGTACGAAGAAATTTTATCGCACTATTTCAAACAAGAAAGCACCGCTCATGATAAAAATCAAAAAACGGTAGTCACAGCCATTGACATAAAAAACCAGAACCACAGCCTTGAACAGATTGTTCAAGCTATCGGTATTGTACAAAACAACTTATCTTTGAAAGACCCGCTTAAAATAAAGAATGCTTTTTTGTCTCAGTTAGAGAAAAACAATAATCAATCATTAACCCAAATTGACAAAGATAACCTCAATTTAATCACCCTGTTATTTCAGCAAATTCAGAACAATAAACTTATCGAACAACCCATAAAGGAAACATTATCACGTCTGCAACTAAGCTATATTATGTATGCCTTCTTGGATGAAGCCCTTCTACAAAACCACCAACATCCAGCCAAATTATTGTTAAATGAGATAAGTAATGCCTCTGAAAAATGGTCAAAACATAAAGATTCAAAGGCAAAATACTTAAAAGAACTTAAGCGCTTTATAAATACTATTATCACTGAGGATGCCGCTAGCATTGAATTTTTCAATCAAAAAATTCAGGTATTTAAAGCTATTGTTGCAGACCACCAAGAATTTTTTGCACCACTCGAACCTCAAAACAACTCCGATGAAGGTCGCAATAAAATCATCACCGCTATGAAAACAATAGATGCGCTGTTAGATCATAAAAGTGAGGAATATAATACCCCAGAGTACCTAAATAAGATATTGCGCACACCGTGGAAAAACTTATTAGTGTTACTTTTAGTAAGGCACTCTAATTCATCAAATGAATACCTGGAGATGATTAATTTTATCGATGATTTATTTGCCTTATTAACTCCAAACAAATCTCAAATAGCCTTAGAGCAATCAATTTCAAAAGTTTGTGCAACTTTTGAAAAAGGCCTAAAACTTATCGCTTATCAAGATGACGATATTAAAGAACAATCTAAAGAATTAAAAAAATTCATCTTAAATTACCACAAAAACCACACTAAAAAGAAAAACACTTCACTCAGAGATGACATCATTACCAAAATACACTCAAGTATTTCTCTTTTTAATAAATCCAACAAACCTAAGGTTGAAAAAAAAGTTGTCAATATCAATAAATTTTTAATGGAATTAAATAATGCCGATAAACAGTTGGTTAGACCAATTTCTTATGGCACTTGGCTGGAATTTAAACACTCAAACGGCAAAATAATTGAGGCACAACTCTCGTGGATAAACCCCAAAACTGGAAGGTATTTATTTGTTAATAACAAGGGATTAAAAATTACAGATAAATCAGCCCAACAGTTAGCTGATGGAATTAGAGATAGTGATATTGTTATTAAATAAAGGCAGCCTTAGTATAGTTATTAAATTTGCGTTATTATTTTATTTGTTGATTATAACTGCTAGTTCACTGGCTTTAGAAGCCAATAAAAAAGCGCATATTAGCGTGCAAATCTTAGGCTCTGGCGGACCTGAACTAACGGCAAACCGAGCATCATCCAGTTATCTTGTTTGGCTCAATAACAAAGCCATTATCCTCATTGACACAGGTGGCGGCTCGTCCTTTCGCTATGGACAATCAGGAGCAAAGTGGCAGGATTTACAGGCTGTTTTATTCACCCATTTTCATGCAGATCACAGCAGTGATTTTCCAGCTTTCATCAAAGCCTCATGGTTTGGTGACAGAACAAAAGACTTAGATGTTTTTGGACCTTATGGGAATAGTTTCATGCCTTCAACAAAAGCTTTTCTGGATAGCTTGTTTGGAATAAAAAATGGCGCATTTCAATACCTATCAGACATGTATGATGATAAGCAATCCAATGAGTATAAGTTAATTCCGCATGTATTAAAAGACACAAAAAAGTTACAAAACTTAATTGCGACAGATGATTTCACTATCCAAGCCATTCAAGTTCAACACG